>ERZ779843.1089-NODE-1089-length-34385-cov-7.145616_pt1 | contig 34385 bp, 39 predicted proteins | sample MGYA00511560_ERZ779843 | MGnify/ENA primary metagenome ERZ779843 (study PRJEB29588, sample SAMEA2158062) | human gut metagenome | biome: human gut; feature: human-associated habitat; material: faeces | place: Denmark | collected 2008/2010 ... | reverse complement strand
TATTTATAACTGTTTCATGCCGGTTAATGAGTATGAAAATCAAATGGTAGAAATCCTTTTATCTAATTTATTGACTTTTAGAAGAATATGTTTAGTTGAAAAAGAATATCTGGAAACTAAAATACATCCAGATATAGAAATGGATTTTTCTACATGCTTGAAAAAAGGATATGAACCAGAAATAAAGCTTGATCTTATTGATGAACTAAATAAATTCCAGAAATATAAAACAAGTATTCAAAATAATCTTATTAAAATAGAACATGAATTAGAAAGACTTGTGGTTAATAGAAATTCTGAATATAAATATATTCCAAATACTCTGGATATAAATGTTTCAAACTCTAATGGGTTCGTTTTGGAATAAAGATTTAATATTTCTTAAATTATACTTGCATGTATAATTATAATGCATTATAATAAATTATACATTGAGGTATAAAAGTGAATAATGCTGATTTAGAAAATTTTAATCCGAAATTTATAAATATAAAAGATTATAAAACTGCAAAAGAATATAAAAATGCATTTTTTATAGAAAACATTGTGAATACGTCAGAATACTACGAGTTAGCCATTTTAAATGCTTATTTTATTCATCCATTTTTATCAATAAAAACAATTTTTGAAGCTTCAAAACAATTATCAAACAATAATAAATCTGAAATTACTTATCGTAAAGTTAATGATTGGAATACAAAAGGGTTATTTGAGGATGAAAGAACTAGCAACATACAATGGCGGAAATATTCTATTAGAACGGGTGTTCAATTACTTCTTATAAATGATTTAAAAAAGTTTGGTTATTCAAATGAACAAATTAAACTAATTGTAAAACAAGTAATTGATGATAGTGCAGATGTTTTTGTGAAAAGTCGTACTTTTAATTATAGATATTTTGATTTTTATGCTTCAACTTTTTATAAAAGAGGTATAAATTTCTTTATAATGATAGATGATAGTTGTGATGCTTTCTATTTAACAAAAAAAGATTTAGCTTTAAATATCACAAACGGATTAAAACAACTTAAGCCTTTTTTAGTCTTACCTTTTTCAAAATATTTAAGTGTTTTTGCAGAATACATTTTTCATTCTGATAACGAAAAAGCAATTACAGATGAATTATCATTGAAGGAAGATTTGCCAAATTCTAAAGAACAAAAAATTATTAAAACTATCAGAGATGATGCAATAAAACATATAAAAATAGAAAAGAAATCCAACAGCAAATCATTATTACTCAGAACAACTCAAATAAAAAATAATACAGATATTACCAATGAAGAATTGGAAAATCTTGTAAAACAAGATAAATATATTAAAACAACTATTGGAAAAGGTACAGGTCAATCTTATAATATTTCAATTGAAAAAACCGAAAAGCTAGATTAGCGACAATGAATAAATTGAGCTAATTTAACTATTTATTATAGTAAATCATATCTTTGAAGTGACAATGTAATACTTGAGCTTCAATACAAGCAGTAGGGAATAAGCAAATGCTTAGTATTGAAGAATGCCGTAAAATTTTAGGGTTAAGCGAAGATGAATTGTCAAAAAAAGAATTAGAAGAAATTAGGGATGCACTATATCAATTAAGTACAGTATTGATAAATAATCAAAAAGAGGTAACTCAAAATGCCAAAAGCAGTAATTTATTGTAGAGTATCAACAGAGGAACAAGCTAAACATGGTTATAGTTTAGCTCAACAGAAAAAAGAATGTATTGAATTTGCACTAAAACAGGGTTATGAGATTGATAAAGTTTTCATTGAAGAAGGTGAAAGTGCAAAAGATCTAAATCGAACTCAGTTAAAAGCTATGTTTGAATACTGTACACAAAAATACAAAGATGTCGATGCTCTTATTTTTTGGAAATGGGATAGATTATCAAGAGGTGAACAAAGCGATTACTTAGAGTTAGGTAAATTTTTTGATAAGAATAATATTAAACCATTATCTGTTACTGAAAATAATGAAGAAACAGCAGAAGCTGAACTGTTAAGATGGATAAATCAAGGTACATCAAGATATGAATGGCGAAAAATACAGGAACGCACAAAATTGGGAATGCGTGGAGCTGTTGAACAAGGAAGATGGGTTAATTTAGCTCCAGTCGGTTATAAAAATGATAAAGAAAAGTCATTAATCCCTTGTCCAGTTAATGCCAGATATATAAAAATGGCTTTTGAATTATTTGCTACAGGGTTATATTCTCAAACAGAGTTAATAGATAAACTGCGTATTGCCGGCATGGAAAAGCTTGATAAAAATAAAATAGGAAGAATATTAAGAAATAAGGTTTATATAGGATTATTAACTTATGATTGGCTTGAAGAACCAAAACGAGGAATTTTCGAACCACTTATAGATGATGAAACTTTTTACAAAGTACAGGCTATTCTTGATGGAAAGAAGCCTATAATAAGTGGTTACAAACGCAACCGAGAGGACTTCCCTTTAAGAAGATATGTTAGGTGTCCTTATTGCAACACTCCATTAACTGCAAGTTATAGTAAAGGTAGAAAAGAAAAATACGCATATTATCATTGTCATAACAAAGATTGTAATATTAAATTCAGAGTTGCAAAATCGAGAATAGAAAGTGATTTTATTATTCATTTGGAACAAATTAAGCCTAAAAAAGAGTTATTACAACTCTTTAGAGCTATTTTAGAAGATACTTACGAAAATAGTATTAAAGAACAGAAAACAACCTTAAATAGATTAAATAAAGAGCTTGAAGAACTTATAGAGAATAAGAAAAAACTTACAAAACGATATTTAGAAGATAGAATTACAGAAAATGACTATAAGCTTGTAAATGAGGACTATGACAGCTCTATAAACTCTAAAAAAGCTGATATTGCAACTATTGAATTACCCGATGTTAATATTGAACAGTATTTGAATGGTTGTACATTCGTATTAAATAACATTAAAGATTTATGGCTAAATGGGAGTTTAGATTTTAGGCAAAGGCTTCAAAAGCTGATTTACCCCGAAGGCATTCAGTATAATCTTTCAGAATTTCGAACACATAAAAAATCAGTCATATTCGACTTCTTAGACCGATTGACTGATAATAAATTTAATATGGGGCGGATAGTGGGATTCGAACCCACGTATATCGGAACCACAATCCGAGGTCTTAACCACTTGACGATATCCGCCATAAGGTACTTTTTTATATTACCATAAACATTCTTTAAATCAAGTATTTTTATACAAAAAATCCGCCCTGTTTTAGTGCGGATTTTTCTGTATTTATATTCATTTATTAGCTGATTCTTTGGAACATATAACCAATTCCGCGGGCTGTCAATATCAACTCAGGATTTGCAGGATCTGATTCCAATTTTGAACGTAATCTTGATATATGTACGTCAACTACACGTGTATCAATTCTGTGATCAGGCGGATATGCCCATACATGCTGCAAAATTTCGTTTCTTGAAAAAGCCTGGCCGGAATTGTTTACCAATAATTCTAACAAACTGAATTCCATTCCAGTTAGACGAATTCTTTCATTTTTTCTAAATACCTGACGACGTGCAGTATCAATTTTGATGTTTCCTGTTGTAATAACATTTTTTGTTACTTTTCCGGCAGGGGTGACAGTTTCTCGGTTATTAGTTCTTCTAAGAACAGCTTTTACACGTGCTTCAAGTTCTTTTGGCGAGAAAGGTTTAATAACATAATCATCCGCACCTAATTCTAAACCTGTAATTCTTTCTGATACGTCACCGAGAGCTGTTAATATAATAATTGGAACATCGGCTGTTCTTCTTATTTCTCTTGTAACTCCGTAACCGTCTAATTTTGGCATCATAACATCTAACACAACCAAATCAGGATTATATTTATTAAATGCATTTACAGCTTCTTCTCCGTCAGCGGCAGTTACAACATCATAGCCTGCCATTTTTAAGCGGGTTTCTAATATTCTTCTGATACTTGCTTCATCATCAGCAAGCAATATTCTTTGACGGTCTTCAGAATCATTAGGCATTTCAACGTTTTCTGTCATAGTCTTTTCCTTACTTAAATAATAATCTAACACCTTTTACTATCAACATTTAAATATTAAAAAATATTGATTTCTGTTAATATTTATAACGTTATATTAACCTAATTTTACAAAAAATGCAAGCACTTTTTATAACTTTTTGGAATTTCCGGTAAATTATTCGATTAAATAAATACTTGAACAACTGTAGCCGTTACTTTCGGGTGTACAATCCCCGTTCCGGTTAAATTCAGCCATAAACTCATATGCAAGCGGCTTAACTGCTTTATCCATTACATAAAGTATGTATATATCTTTTCCAAATGTATTTGGCTTTTTAAGTCCGTTTACATCTAAAGTAACCCAGCCGCATCGTTTATAATTAAATTGACCTTCATAATCAAAGTCACAAGTCGCGCTATCTAAATAAAATAATAATACGCTGCCGTTTGCAAGTACAATTGTGGAAGAAGAAATATTTAAATAATTTGTTGATGCCGGTGTACCGTTTAAGTGTTTTATTTTGCTAAATTCAGGAAAGCAGCTCGTTTTCTTATCTGTGCTGTAAGGTTCTTCGCAGGTACGAATGCTTTTGAATTTTGTTGCAAATGTATCTCTAAAACATGAGTTTCGTGTACTTTGATTGCTTTCTTTTGCACAATGTTCAATACTATATGCAAAAGTACCACTTTCTGCTGCTAGTGCGTTGTGTGCTTGTGAAAGGATAGAATAATCTTCTTTAAGCTGTGCTATGTAATGTTTCATATTTATTTTGTTGATTAATGCAGGCAGTGTCATTGAACAAACCATGCCGATTATTACTATAGTTATTAACACTTCTGTAAGTGTAAAAGCCTTTTTATTCATATATTTTTCTCCAAATGTGATGTATTACTTCATAGTAACTATATCATAATACAAGACAATATAAATATGCAAAAATATGAAGTAATGTATCACAAAATTATATCTGCTAATATAAAAAAACTCCGTAAGAGTTTAAAACTCTCTCAGGAAGAGTTTGCAGAAAAGCTTAACTGCTCACGTGAATTTATTAGCAGAGTAGAAAACCTTAAAGAAAAAGTTAGTTTAAAAATGCTTCTTAAACTATCAGAACTCTTTAAGGTTAATCCTACATACTTTTTTGAAGAAGATTAAATTTGTTTAGCTATTATTTGCTTAAATTTTTCCAAATCTTCTCTTGTATCAATACCTACGGGTACAAAGTCAACGATTGAGGTTTTTATTTTCATACCGTTTTCAAGTGCACGTAATTGTTCCAGACTTTCTGTTTTTTCTAAAGGTGTCTGCGGAAGTGAGGTCATTTTTAACAACGCCTCACGTTTATAGCCGTAAATTCCCAGATGTCCGTAAAAAGTTGCAACTCCGGTATTTCTCTCATAAGGAATTTTTGAACGGGAGAAATAGAGTGCAAAGCCATTGTTATCAATTACACATTTTACAAGGTTCGGGTTCTCAATTTCTTCTTTGTCTTTTAATACTCTTATCAGTGTTGAAATATCAGCTTTTTCATCTTCCTGAACATTTTTTGCAACAGCATCGATACTTTCGGGCTTAATAAGGGGCTCATCTCCCTGAAGGTTAACGATATATGATATTTCCGGATGCCGTTCAACAACTTCTCTTATTCTATCAGAGCCGCATTTATGGTCAGCGGAGGTCATTTCAACTTCCCCGCCAAATGCTTTTACCGCATTGAAAATTCTTTCATCATCAGTCGCAACAATAATTATATCCGCAAGTTTTGCCTGTTTCGCTTTTTCATAAACCCATTGGATAACAGGTTTGCCGTTAACTTCGATAAGCGGTTTGCCTTCCAGTCTGCTTGAGCCGTAACGTGCAGGTATAATTATTGCTGTTTTTCCCATTTTTATCTCCTTACAACAAGTGCAACCCATTGATTTTGATGCATTTCCTCAACAAGTTCCAGATTGTGCTTTTTTATTGCGTCAATAACAACAGGCTTTTTTTCGTCTAAAATGCCGGATAGAACCATATATGCACCGTCTTTCATTATTGCCTTTAAATCTCCCATAATTTCCGCAAGAACATTGTGGAGAATATTTGCAAGAACAAAGTCAAATTGTTTGTTTATTTTATCGGCGGTGTTAAGTTCAAATTCGCAATCGGCATTGTTTTTAATTGCGTTTTCTATAGCAACATCAATTACAGTTTCATCATTGTCACAGCCGTAGACAGACTTTGCGCCGAATTTTTTTGCACATATAGCAAGTATTCCGGAACCCATTCCAATATCTGCTACATCAGCATTTTTCGGCATATATTTTTCAATAGCTTTCATACATAGCTGGGTTGTAGAATGTGTACCGGTTCCAAACGCACAGCCGGGTTCAAGTTTAATTATAACTTCATCACTGCACTGCGGAGTATAGTCAATCCAGTCGGGCACAACTGTGATTCTATCGGAAACATGCGTAACGTCCCATTTCTCTTTCCATTTTTTAGACCAGTCTTCATTCTCTTTTTCAGCATAGGAAAATTCCCAGCTCCCGAGTTCATCATCTGTCAACCCGCGTGATTTAAGAAGTTCTCTCTGTTCTTTTAAAATATGCTCAACATCAGCTTTTTCCGTAAGAAAAACACGTAAAGTTCCTTCAGTTGTTGAAATCATTTCTAAATCTTTATAAGCTTCTTCTGCAAGAACAACGCCTTCGCAAGGTAGATATTCAAAACAAATATCTGATACAATATCTTCAATTTCCGGGTTTATTTTTATTTGAAGCTCGTAGTAGGAATTCATTGTTTACTCCAAAAACGCGCCCATTTTACGGAACTTGTTGTATCTGTTATTTTTTAATTCTTCAACAGAAAGCTTAGAAAGTTCTTCAAGACTTTCTTTGATAGTTTTTTTCATTTCATTGCAAACAAAGTCGTAATCTTTATGAGCACCGCCAACCGGTTCTTTGATTGCTCCATCTATAATGTTAAATTTCATCAAATCCGGTGCGGTTATTTTCAAAGCTTCGGCAGCGTCGCCGGCTCTTGAGGCATCACGCCATAAAATAGATGCGCAGCCTTCCGGTGAAATTACTGTATAATATGCGTGTTCAAGCAAAAATACCTTATCTGCAACTGCAAGACCCAATGCACCGCCGGAGCAGCCTTCACCTGTTACAATTGCAATAACAGGTACATTTAATTTTGCCATATCACGGAGATTAACTGCGATAGCACCGCCTTGACCTGTTTCTTCCGCGCTTATTCCCGGGTAAGCACCAGGGGTATCTATCAAAGTTACAATTGGAATATTAAATTTGCTGGCATGTTTGAAAAGACGCAGAGCTTTTCTGTAGCCTTGCGGCTGAGGCATACCGAAATTATATTCAAGATTTTCTTTTGTTGATTTTCCTTTCATAGTACCGATAATCATGACAGGCTTCCCGTCGATTTTTGCAAGACCGCCTATAATTGCTCTGTCATCCATACCGGTTCTGTCACCGTGAAGTTCAATAAAATCTGTACAGATATGCTGAACATAGTCCAAAAAGTTAGGTCTTTCTGGGTGTCTAGCAATCTGTAATTTCTGGGCCGGCTTAAGATTAGAGTATAATTCTTTTTTGTAATCATCAGCCTGCTGTTCAAATGTTTCTATTTCTTTATTCAAATCCATGCCGGACTCCACACTTATTTTCTTTAATTCTTCAATTTTTTCTTGTATTTCCATAATCGGTTTTTCAAAATCCAATATTGTACTCATATTGTATCCCTTTTTAATATAATAATCTCTTTTTTAAACTCCATGCATTGAGAAAATATTAGCAAGAGTTTTTCTTAAATCTTTACGTTTAGAAACTACATCAACCTGTCCGTACTTAAGCAGGTACTCAGCAGTCTGGAAATCGGACGGTAATTTTTGTCGGATAGTTTGTTCAATAACGCGTCTTCCTGCAAAACCTACCCTTGCACCCTGTTCGGCTACTATTATATCGCCAAGCATACCGAAACTTGCGGTTACTCCGCCGAAAGTAGGTTCAGTGATTAAGTTTACATATAACAGACCTTCATCATCAAGTCTTGAGCAGGCGCATGATGTTTTTGCCATCTGCATTAAACTGAGAGCACTTTCCTGCATTCTCGCACCGCCTGATGATGTTACCGCAAGAACAGGAAGTCTTTTTTCAATAGCTTTTTCAATAATTCTTGTTACTTTTTCCCCGACAACGCTGCCCATAGACCCGCCCATAAAGTCAAAGTCCATAACTGCAACGGCTACTTTGTGGCCTTCAATCTGTCCAATACCGGTAATTACTGCATCTTTAAGATTTGTTTTTTCCTGAGCTTTTGCGATTCTGTTTTTGTACGATTCGGTATCGACAAATTCCAGAGGGTCTGTAGGCCCTATTTCCGTAAATAACTCTTCAAACGAATTTTCGTCAAAAAGCTGTTTTATACGTTTTCTTGCATTTATTCTGAAGTGGTAGTCACAAACCGGACAAACCATATCATTATTAGCCAAATCCTCTTTTAAAAGTTGAGCGTCGCAGTGAACGCATTTTACCCATAAATCAGGATTTTGCTCAACTTCAGCGCGTGCTTCCAGTTCACGTCTTTTAATTTGAGCCTCTTTACGTTTTTCAAACCAATCTTGAATTGTCATAATTTTATAATCCCTAACTAAAAAATTCTATTTACTTATAATATTTTATCTCAAACAAAAAGTCATTGCAAATATGTAAATTAGTAACGAACTTTTGCGGCTCTGTCCATTTCTCGTTTCTGGTCTTTTTTTGTTATATCGTCGCGTTTATCGTGAAGTTTTTTACCTTTGGCGAGCCCTATCTGTACTTTCGCAAAGCCTTTTATTATGTAAACCTCCAGCGGCACAATAGTGTAACCGTCTTTTTTTACCTTTGAGTGCATTTTTAGGATTTCTTTTTTTGTTAAAAGAAGTTTTCTTGTACGTTCGGCTTGATGGTTAAACCGGTTGCCCTGTTCATACGGTGATATATGGCAATTGTAGAGGAATACTTCATTGTCTTCAATTTTGCAGAAAGAATCTTTTAAATTTATTGCATTTTTTCTGACGGATTTTATTTCTGTTCCTGTCAACACAATTCCGGCTTCATATTTGTCAAAAATAGTGAAGTCGTGAAAAGCTTTTCTGTTTGTAGTTATTACTTGTCGTTCCATAAGCTGATTATAGCACAGAAAATTATGTATGTTTAAGTTTTTCTCTTTCTGCTCTTATTACATTTTTTAGCATATTCGAAATTACTTCTATTTTTTCGTCAATGTAAAAACGGTTAACCTGGACGGGTGCGGTTTTTTGGCTAAGTATTCCGGGATGATAATCTTCAATCAGGGCCTGATATGTATTCCCTGTTTTATATGCGTTTCTTTCGTTTATCAATCTGTAACGGAAATCTTGTAATGTATTTATTTTTTGAGCTGCTGATTTGTTCTTGAAATATTTTTCGAGTTTTTTATATAAAACTGTTTTTAAGTCGTTGCGGTTTTGTTTTTTTACGGATTGAAGCTCGTTATCAAAGAATTTAAAATATTTTTTATCTCTGTATCCGTTTTCGCACATTATAATAATTCGTTTAACATATTTAGGGTTTGTAAAATAGCTGAATAAATGGTCTGTTTCGTGCATTAGGGTTCCGAACTCCTGAAGTCCTAAGCCCTGTACTATTCCGTAATAATTTGGTTTTAAATTAACAATATAGCCTTCAATATTTCTTTTTTTGTTCATGCCAATATAGACACTGCCATCATTCGGTGCACCCTGAGGCAGTTTATGTATTTCTAGTCTTTTATGGGGAGGTAAAACTTTCAGGTAAGCTTTTTTCACTTTTTCGAGCGAGACGTCATGAGTTCCGAATTCGTCTTTAATAGTGTTGTAAAATTCTGTCATTAGATTTTGTGCATGTTTGTACCTGCCCTCAACTGAACCGTTAGGCTTAATTTGAGATATCGGGATGAATGCGGTTTTCAGAATTTTTATCATACCAACATAAAACAAGTCAATGTGAAAAATTGCCTATTCATATAAAAAACACTTAACATAATGACTGTCAGAAATTTTTATATCAACCGGGTGTTGCTTTGTACATTTTTCAAAACATCTCGGGCAGCGGGTATGAAATTTACAGCCATCGGGAAGGTTTGCCGGTGATGGTAAATCGCCGCTCAATATAATTCTTTCACTTTCGTTTCCGCTAATTTGTGGTACTGCGCTCAATAGTGCCTGTGTGTAAGGATGTTTTGGCGTGTTAAAGATTTCTGTCGTTTTGCCAATTTCTACAATCTCTCCCAAATACATTATCGCAACTCTGTCGGCAAGATACTTAATTACACTCATATCATGTGTAATAAGCATAAATGTCAGATTGTAGTCTTCTTTCAACTCTTTCAGCAGATTTATAATCTGCGCCTGTATGCTCACATCCAGTGCGCTGACGGGCTCGTCTGCAAGAATAAATTGCGGTTCTAAAACAAGAGCTCTTGCTATTGCTATCCTCTGCCTTTGTCCTCCTGAAAATTCATGGGGGTATAGGTTTAAGCATTCCTCTCCTAAGCCGACTTTTTTAATTTTTTCGTGCACGATACGGCAAATTTCTTCTTCGCAGTAATTTGTGTTAATTTCAAGAGGTTCTCTTAATGTATCTATAATTTTCATTTTGGGATTAAGGCTTGAATATGGATTTTGAAACACCATTTGCGCTGTTCTCCGGTAGTGTTTCATTTCTTTTTTGTTCATAGTTACAATATTTTCACCCAGAAACTTAATTTCTCCGGATTTTGCCTGTTCCAGTCTTATAATTGAGCGCGCAAGTGTTGATTTTCCGCATCCGGATTCTCCGGCAACGGCCAGAATTTCACCTTTTTTAATTTTGAGATTTACGCCGTTAACGGCATGAATAGTCTCAGTTCCGCCTATTATTCCTTTATTTGATTTATATTCTACGTAAAGGTCATTAATTTCAATAAGGTTTTCGTTCATAAATGAAGTTTAGAACATTTTTTACAAATGGGCAATAGTCAAATAGGGTAAGTATTATTGCAGTAATAAAAATTATATGTTATAATATAATAAAATAAACAGGAGGTATATATGCAAAAGATAGAAATAGCGCGGATTTCGGGGGGGGGGGCAGCGTAGAAACCTCTCAGCAAACGGCTTTACATTAGCAGAAGTTCTTATTACACTCGGGATTATTGGGATTGTTGCAGCATTGACATTGCCCAATCTGGTTGGAAATTATAAAAAGAGAATTGTTACATCTAAATTGCAAAAATTTTATTCTTTAATGCAGCAAACTATATTATTAGCTGAAAAAGATTACGGGGATATGCAGTACTGGCTGCCGGAAGATAAAAGTGTAGAAGGGGCACTTGAATGGTTTAATACATATCTTGCTCCAAATATGAAGGTTTTGAGCATGACTAAATTAGATGATGTATATTATCAAGTAGGGCTTTCTGACGGAAGCGGATTTGTTGCATATAATCCAGCCGGTCTATATAATAAGGTTCATATATTTTATTGTACTGAACTCAAATATTGCGGTATTGAACGTTATGACGGTACAAATTCTTTTCTTTTTACTATTTTAACGGATGGAAAACAAGCAAAATTTGTGGCAGGTGTTTTTGATTCACAAAATTTGACTAGAGATGAGCTTTTGGAAAGATGTAAATACGGAGATTGGGATAATCCCGGCGAAGCAAGCATTAACTCTAAACGTCACACCTGTGCCCAGTTAATACAACATGACGGCTGGGAAATAAAAGAGGATTATCCGTGGCGTCAGTCAATTATTGAGAAAAAGTAACCTAAATTTCGCGTCTGCCTTCAATTGCGCGGGCGATAGTTATTTCGTCCGCGTATTCCAAATCAGCTCCTACTGGCAGACCGAATGCAATACGTGAAATTTTTATCCCGAACGGTTTTATAAGTTTACTTAAATAAAGACTTGTCGCTTCCCCTTCAACTGACGGACTGAGGGCTAATATTACTTCCTTTACTCCTTCATCTGTAAGTCTGGTAAGTAACTCTTTTATTCTTATATCATCCGCGCCAATTCCGTCCATAGGCGAAATTAACCCTTGTAAAACGTGATAGAGACCTTTATATTCGTTAGTTTTTTCAATAGCGATTAAATCTTTTGTTTCCGCTACAACACATATTGTCGAACGGTCGCGTTTCTGTGACTGGCAAATTTCGCACGGACTTGTTGAAGAAAGGTTAAAACAAACCTCGCAGGTATGTGTGTTTTCCTTTGCTTCAACAATACTTTGTGCAAATTTCTGCACTTCAGACATTGGCATTCTTAGTAAATAAAATGCCATGCGCTGAGCGGATTTCGGCCCTACGGACGGAAATTTCTGAAAGTGCTCTATTAATGTCGCTATTGACTTCGGGTATATCATTAGAAACCAAGACCCGGAATGCTCATTCCGCCTGTTGCAGCTTTCATTTTAGCTTCCATTTCTTTTGAAGCCTTATTACTTGCCTGATTAATAGCAACAGTGATTAAATCTTCGAGTTCTTCTGCTGTATCACTGCTGATAGAAAGTTCAGAAGCATTCAATTTAATTGATTTAAATTTACCCTGACCGTCGCAGATAACTTTTACGGCACCGCCGGCAGCTTCACCTGTAAGTTCCATTTTTGCAAGTTCTTCCTGAGAAGCTTTTAACTTAGATTGAATGGATTGTGCCTGTTTCATAATTTGCATAATGTTCATATATTATTTCTCCTTAGTCTGTAAGCTGCATGTTAAGCTTTTGCAGCATCCCTATTTTTATAATACAATAAAAATATGCAGAGTAAAACTTATGTTTCACAATCTTTAAAAAACGGGCGTTTAATGAGGTGGACATATATGCCTCTAAAGGTTTATGTTGCGCCTATGAAGTTTTACTCAAAACAGGGAGAAGATTATAAATACAGGCAGATGGTTCGCAGAGCCTGTGAGGAATGGCAGAGTGCAACTAAAGGCAGGGTTTCTTTTTCTTTTGTAAAAACTTTATTGGAATCAAATGTTAATGTGGATTGGAAAAGGGTTGAACGAAAGGCTCTAGGACATTGTTATTTCTCATTTGACGGTGCTAACAGGCTGTATGGTGCAGAAGTTGCAATCGGATTAACTGACGGATATATTCATGGCGATTATGGCGATGAGAGCGAAGTTTATCATACCATATTACATGAAATCGGGCATGCTATCGGTTTAGGGCACAGTCCTTATAAAACGGATATTATGTATACACCTCATCAAAAAGGTATACACAGAGTTTCTGAGGGGGATATTTTAACCGTAAACTGGCTTTACAGACTTCCTCAGGGGGCAACTGTTGCTGATGTTGCTGCACAATTTTCTATGGGCGGGTCGGATATTGACGAGATTATTTACCGTGTAATGCACAGAAACCAGCCTAGCGAGTTTGAAAAAGTTAAAAATAATGTGAAAATTCCCAAAAGAGACCTCCTTGATGAACAGGAAAATATTGCTCTTTTGAGAAAATATCATATGGCACTCCAAAATGTTACTCTTTCCGATGATATGAGAAAATTTTTTCTTAAAAACAAAAGGGATAACTTGAAATGAAAGTTGTTGTACTTGGTAAAGGTGCTATGCTGTCAAACCTTATCCGCGGCGTAATTCTTTCAGGAGCTGAGGTCGCCGGAGTTTTCAGGTACGAGCGAGTTAAATTATCTCCCTTGAAAATGTTGCTGCATGATTTTTTTAAGAGTTCACCTGAATTAACGCTTATTAAAAAAAGAAAAATCAAGGATTTGTGTTTCAAATCAGCAAACTCTGAAGAATTTAAAAAATTTCTGATTAAAGAGAACATTGATCTTGTACTTGTTGGAACATGGTGTGAAAAGTTGAAAAAAGACGTTATTGATATTCCCGTTATTGGAACGGTGAATGTCCATCCTTCCCTGCTGCCTAAATATCGGGGGCCTAATCCGTATTTGCAGACTATACTCCATGGAGAGAAAAAATCAGGTGTTACTTTTCACCTTATGAACGAAAAATTTGACAGCGGGCCTGTTCTTGCTCAATCAGAGATTGAAATACTTGATGGTGATACCGGAAAAGAACTTAAAAATAAGACTGTTTTTCAAGCAAGACTGATTTGTTCCGAACTTTTAGGAAAACTTACTGACGGCTTGGTAATTCCTGTTCCGCAGGATGAGAGTTCGGCTTCTTACTATGAGAATGTAAAACCGGAGGATATGACGCTAAATTTTTATAAGGAAAATTCTTTAGAACTTTTGCGTCGTATAAGAGCATTTCATCCGTGGCTTCCTGTATATTTTCAACATGGTAATATTTTCTTTAAAATAAATCCTTATAATGTTGAAATAATTGATAAATCCGGTTCTGCCGGCAGTATTATTGAAAAAGGTCATCATTCGCTTACGGTTGCAACTATTGACGATAAAGCATTGAAAATGAGTAATTTAAAACTTTATAAGTTCCCGTTTTTAACAGGCTTTTTTATAGACCGAATAAGTATTTAAGCAATTTTTCTCTGTATTTGCATTGATGTTTTGCTTCCCAGCTTAAGTCAGAACAATATAAATAATCGAGGTTTCCATTGTAAACTACCCAAGCCGCACAGGCAAAGCCGGAATCTTTTAAGCAATGTTCAATGAAAAATTTAGTGCCGAACCTTGCCGGTGCTCCTGACGGAATCAGCGTATTTTTGAAAATATAAAAGTAAAAGAAGTCTAATCCTACCTGATTTGGCGGTTTTGCACCGTTAATATCTACATAAATCTGACCAAAGTCACTGTAATTTTTTGCCGATGAAGTATTAAACATTACCATTGTTCCATCCGCAAGAATTACCGCAGAACGGTCAGAAAGTATGTTCCAGTTTACATAACTTGACCCGTCCAAATTTTTATATGTTCTGTTTGGATAACAGCCCGTCCCGTTTTCGCAAACTTTTACGGTATTAAGATGTTTTGCGATATTATGGAGCAGAACCTTTTCCCCACCGTATCCTGGTTCCATTGATATTCCCCAGCTTTCAATCGGGCCATTTTCTTCAACTGCTCTAAGCAAAGCCTGTTGAAGGCTTGAATATGTCTTTTTAAGCCTTGCTGTAGTGGTTTTATCTTTAATGCTTGTTGATAAAACCTGATAGGTCATTGTTGCTAACATACCTATAAGACCTAATGTTATAAGGGTTTCAGCGAGTGAAAAACCTCGTTTTCTAGAACCTGAAATCTCTTTCGCCATGTTCAATCTTTTCCAAATCTTCTATAACTGTATTTTTGATATTCTCATTATCCAATGTTTCGACTTCTTTTGCAATCAATTTATTCCCGATTTTTTTTGTTTCATCGGAAGCATAGTCCAGAAGGTACTCTTTGAGGGTCATAATAGCATTCGGATGGCAAAAGTTTTTTATCTGCTGATGTTTACAAATCTCCATAAATCTGTCGCCGGTTCTGCCTTTTCTGTAGCATGCAGTACAAAAACTAGGCAGATAACCCAAATCCATAAGCCATTTAATAACTTCATCAAGAGGTCTTCTGTCGGAAATATCAAACTGGGAAGAATCTTCATCCTCAGGCATAGGGTTAAAATAACCTCCTACACTGGTTTTTGAACCTCCGCTCATCTGTGATATTCCAAGATGAAGTAAACGCGCCCTGCATTCTTCTGATTCTCTTGTGGAAATAATCATGCCTGTATACGGTGTAGCAATTCTTATGCAGGCCACAATTTTTGCAAAAGTATCATCATCAATTCCATTATCAAAAGCAGAAGGGTCTATATCATCAGCTTTTTTAATTCTCGGAACACTTATAGCATGCGGGCCGACACCATACGCCGCTTCTAAATGTTCGGCGTGCATTAAAAGGGCGGTAAATTCATATCTGTATAATTCCAGTCCAAAAAGCACTCCAAGGCTTACGTCATCAATACCAGCCTGCATTGCTCTGTCCATTGCTTCCGTGTGGTAAGCGTAATTATGTTTCGGCCCTGTCGGGTGGAGTCTTTCATATGTTTCTTTATTGTAAGTTTCCTGAAACAATACATAAGTGCCGATTCCTGCATCGTGAAGTTTTTTGTAATTTTCTACGCTTGTTGCTGCGATATTTACATTTACGCGTCGAATTGAGCCGTTTTTGTGTTTTACACTGTAGATGGTTTTTATTGATTCAAGAATATATTCAATCGGGTTATTCTGCGGATCTTCTCCGGCTTCAATTGCGAGTCTTTTGTGTCCCATATCTTGAAGGGCGATTACTTCATTTCTTATTTCTTCCTGAGTAAGCTTTCTTCGTGGAATTGTTGTATTTTGTTTGTGATACGGGCAATAAACACAACCGTTTACGCAGTAATTGGACAAATATAACGGGGCAAACAAGACAATTCTGTTACCGTAATAATCCTGTTTGATTTCATTTGCAAGTTTAAAAATTTCATCATTTTTTTCAGGTATTTCACAGTCCAGTAATACTGCCGCTTCTCTATGTGACAGGCCTTGTCTGGTTTTTGCTTTTTCAAGAATTTTATCAATAAGTTCTATATTATTTTTATTATCGTCTGCGAATTTTAATGACTCAAGAACTTCCTCATGACAAATAAATTCTTCAGCCTTCTTAGATTTTGGATTATACATAATTTACTCCCCTCTTATCTATGTTAAATCCCTGAAAATTAAAAGTAAAGCTTAACGGTGCTTTTTAAAACCGGCAGCGCAACATCCGGGGAAACTGCTATTTTTTCTCCGGCGTAAAGGAGGTTTGGCAGTGATTTCAAATTATTTACCTGCATGAAGTTTGCAATTCCCCCTATAAACTCGAGATTTTTAAGTGATTTTATTTTTGAATACATAAAGTTTGCGTCCTTTCCTATTCTTTTTAAATCATCAAGAACTGTTGCATTTGAATACATAAAATCCGCGTTTCCTTTAATTTCCGAAACATTTTTTAATAGCAGGTTTTCATCAATCCCGAGTTCTTTAAATGTAAAACCTCTGTCAGGCTGTTTGTAATGAGATATTCTCAGAGTGCCGTCCTTTTTCTGTTGTACGGATATTCCAGTTTTGTTAAAGATTTCTTTCTGATTGTTTGTCTTAATTGATTCAGAGAGTTCACTGAGGAGTTTTTGGAATTTTTCTTTTCTTGATAGTGCTTCTTCTAACAATTTTTCTTCATTTCTTCCGGCATGGAGGTGTTCTTTGTCTATGAAATCACGAATTTCTGAAGCATATTTGTAAGATATAATATTGCTGTCAACACCGCATTGAATTTTCTTTATATCGTTTCCGGCAGTTTTTACAAAGAGCTTGGGCGAACCGTTTTGTAGATATATGTAGTAATCATATTCCTCAAGATATGCCTGCGCATGCGTGGCTTTAGTACACCAGCCGTGATTAGAAAGGATTTTTAATTTGGTGAGATTTTTTGAAAAATTCTCCTTATCACTTATTTTTGAAGGTATCTTTATCCAAGTTGTATCAAACTTTCCTACGCTTGTGTCACCTGTTATTGCAAAGTGACGGAGCGTATTTTCGTAAACCTTTTTAAATGTTTTCGCAAAGTTATGATTTTTTAAATTTTCTTCGTTTACCAGATATTCTATTGTTCTGTAAAATACGGCAGAATTATATATAGGAGGCTGTTCGTGGTTTGTGCGCGAAAGCGGTGCTGTTATACTGTCCCAAACAAGAAGGGCGAGTGACGGATGTTTTTCATAAAGGTTATTTTTCAGGTTTTGTTTCCAAATATCCAGTCTGTATATTCTGTCAATGTTATCTCTTGAAAAGTCAGAGTAATAATTGTTCAAATCTGATTTTGCATAAAATTGTTCTTTAGCCCAGCGGTCAAAATCTGTTTTATGCTCCTGTTTTGCAGCAGGAGTATTGTAATGTTGGGCGCAATAACGGTCTGCCGGGCTCAGAGGCAGATTTTTAACTGCTGTAAAGCTGACCGTATCATGTTCGTTGGGTGGATTATAAGCTCTTATATTCGCTTTCGTGTTGTAATTTCTATGTCTTATAAGACTAACAGGGGTAATAATCATTATGTTTTATATAAATTTCCTCAATAAAAATTTTTGCTATATAACTTTTCCTCCGCCAAGCAAATGACTGTCTTCCAAATCATAAAAAACTCCGGCCTGACCTGATGTTACCGAACTTACAGGCTCATAAAATTCGATTTGAGCCGAATTGTCTGAAAGAGTAACGTGAGCTTTTTGAGCTTTCATATTGTAGCGGATTTTTACAAGGGCGTCAAATTCTTTTTTCTCTAAAGGATAAGAAAGCCGTAAATCCTGCACAATGAGTGACTTGCAATAATTATCTTCATTTTTGCCCAGATAAACAATATTTTTTTCAGCATCTATTTTTATTACATAAAGCGGATATGCGGCAGCAATTCCTATACCTTTTCTTTGACCTATTGTATAAAGATAGCTTCCGTCATGTTCTCCGAGTTTTTCTCCGGTGTTTATATCTATAAAATCTCCTTTTTTTAACCCGAATTTATTTATAAGATACTTTTTAGTAGTGTCAGGTTTTTGAATAAAGCATATATCCTGGCTTTCTTTTGAGGATTTCGGCGGTAAATCATAGTCATAAGCCATCTGTCTTACTTCTGATTTATTATAATGATAAAGCGGAAATACAGTTTTTGAAAGTTCTGTTTGGCCTAATCTGTAAAGAAAATACAACTGGTCTTTATGTTCGTCTTTTGCCGGATAAAGTTTATAAAACCCTCCGGTATATTTTATATTTGCATAATGTCCTGTTGCATAAAAATCCGCTCCGCATTCGTTAACCGCGAAATTAAATATTTCTCCCCATTTGAAAAACTCATTACAAACTATGCAAGGATTTGGAGTTTCTCCGTTAGCATAAGAGTTTTCAAAGTAATTAATAACCTTTTTTTTAAAATTTGAACTTATGTCCAGTATATGAAGACGGATACCGAGCTTATCCGCCACTCTTTGAGCATTACTGCATACAATATCTGCGGCAGTGGTATTAACCATTCTGCCTGTTATACCTTCAACTTCATATCCGTTCTGCTGTAGCAAAAGGGCGGTTACTGAACTGTCGACACCGCCGCTCATTGCTACAACTGCTTTTTTCTTATTTAATCCCATATTCTGAGAATAACACAAAAATACTAGTCGTACATCTGTTGTATCATTTGCTGGGTTGTGAGTCCTCCTTTTTCTGTTGCATAATTCGAACCCTCAAGTTTAGTTATACCGTTGACAGTGTCGCCCTTAAGGGCGAATGTAAAAATATCATAACCCCATTTGTTAGGTCTTTTATGACCATTTATATCAACAGTGAATATAGGAAAATTTGTACTCTTATAAGTTCCGTACTTAATTATTATAGTTCCGTCTGATAATACCCATGAGGAATACTTGTTTTTTATGTTACTATCGCTGAAATCGCTGGCAGGATTCGGCGGATAAGCAGCATCAGGATTTTGTATTTCTTTTATTTTATCGGTGCCTTTATATTGTTCTGTAATACAGCCGTTTTTAAGTGCGTTATTTTCGCAAAATTTAACAACCTTTAGCACTCTTGTGAACAGTTCTTCGTCAAAAGCTGCACAATCTCCTCTGGGGCCGTTTTGCTCCGCAGGCAGCGGCGAGCCATCTGCACAGGTCCAACTTTGACAGGAGTTGTAAACGGGATCTCTTTTAGTACAGACCTCACTGCATTTCTTTCCCGAAGCCCAGTAAGAACAACCTACAGGATATCCTAAATTTGTCTGTGCAGTCCTAATTGCTGTATAAAACGCAGAATACGTTTTTTTAAATTGATTTTTTAATACCATTTTTTGATAATTTTGGACTAACGCAGGCAATGTCATTGCGGCTACCACGCCAATAATACCGAGAGTGATTAATACCTCAGCTAAAGTAAACCCGTTACATTTTTCAAATCTTCCAAAAGCATTCGCAATGAAAAACGATTTTTTGAAAATCGTGTGCTTTGTAAATTTCGTGCTAAGTGCAGAGTCTAATCTCGTTCCCGAGTATTGCTCCGCCTCAGGCGTGCCCCCCCCCCCCCTGTGTGAATGTAGTCATAGTAAGTGTTTTCATTGTTTTTCTCCTTTCTTGTATTTCCTAATTATATCATTTTCCGCTTATAAGGCAAGTTCCTGTGTTTTATTAAGTTTTATTTCTTTTGCTTCCAAAAAATTTAACTTTGAAGTATTATAAAAGTAGTAAATATTAAACTGGGGAGATTCTCTAAAATGACACAAAACAACGACAAAGTAATAGGTATTCCGAGAGCAATGTCTTTCTATCATAATTATCCGTTCTACCACGGCTTTTTCTCGGCACTCGGTATTAAAATTGTTTTGTCCGATGTTACAACCAAGCAAACTCTTTCTAACGGTTCTGCGCTTGTTGTTACCGAAACATGTCTCCCTATAAAAATTTATGTCGGGCATGTGCTTAATCTTATTGATAAAGGTATTGATAAGATTTTTGTTCCGTCTATACAGTCCGTTGATTATAAAATTTACAATTGTTCTAAAATCAGGGGATTGCCGGACTTAATCAGAAATGTAGTAAAAAAAGATTTTACTCTCGTTGAAGCTACTTTGGATAAATCCGAAAAAAATCAGGGACTCTATGAATTTTTAAAAGAAGCTGCTGCTCCGTTTGGTATTACTGATGAAAAACTTATCAAAGAAGCTTCAAAAGCCGGCTGGCGTACATATAATAACTTTCATATTATGTCTAAATCCGGTATGAGTTATAAAAAAGCAATGAACTATGCTTTACAGGGAAAAGTATTTATTGAAAACAATACAAGAGAATATCCTATTTCAATTGCACTGGTTGCGCATGGTTATAATATTTATGATGATCGGGCTTCCATGAAAATTATTGATAAACTCGAAAGCATGGATGTAAAAGTTCATACTTCATTACAGCTATCTACAGAACAGATGCTAGAAGGAATTAATGCACTCGGTGAAAAATTGTACTGGGCTAATGAATTTGAAATGACAGGTACTGCCGGACATTATCTTAAAGATAACAAAATTGACGGCATAATTGCTCTGAATGCTTTTGGCTGCGGCCCTGATTCACTTATGGTGGAACGTATTACGCGCAAAGCTAAACAGTTCTCAAAACCTGTTTTACATCTTACTGTTGACGAACAAACAGGTGAAGCCGGATTTATTACCCGACTGGAAGCCTTTGTGGATATGCTTTTCCGTAAAAAACGTGCTACTATTATAAATAAGATTGATTTTGACGGAAGAAGCGAATATATTCCAAATACGAACTTTATAGAAACTAAATGATTATTAATGAAATCTTACTAATTGCGGCAATCCTGCTTATGTGTGCCATTCTTTTTAATAAAATAGGCGGTAAATTCGGGGTTCCTTCTTTAATAATATTTATTTTCGTTGGTATTCTTGCCGGTTCTGACGGAATACTGGGTATTTATTTTGAAGATTATACATTTGCTCAGTTTGTTGGTATTGTTGCCATATCATATATTCTTTTCATGGGCGGATTAAGCGTAAATATTGATGAGTTAAAGCCGGTTGTTGCAGAAGGTTCTGTTCTTGCTACATTCGGCGTTTTTCTCACTGGCCTCATTACAGGTGTGTGCAGTTATTATTTGCTTAATCTTTCCTTTTTGGAATGCCTTTTACTTGGCGGTATAATATCTTCAACCGATGCCGCTGCTGTATTCGGTGTTTTAAGGTCAAAAAGCATTAGTCTTACAAATAATCTGAGACCTCTTTTGGAGTTTGAATCAGGCAGCAACGATCCTATGGCTGTATTTCTTACGCTTGGTGTCATTGGACTAATTATAGGGCAGATTAATCCTGTAGGACTTTTTTTTGATTTTTTCAAACAAATGCTGCTCGGTATTGTTTTGGGGCTTATTATTGCTAAAGCAACAGTTTTAATTATCAATAAAATAAAACTTGAATATGACAGCTTATATGTTGTTATAACACTGGCTTCTGTTTTGTTTACTTATTCGTTTATAACTCTAACAGGCGGTAACGGCTTTATTGGTGTTTATGTCTGCGGTTTGGCAATGGCAGCAATGAAATTTGTAAATAAGAAAACTTTAATTAAATTTCACGATGCTGTTGCTTGGCTAATGCAGATAGTCATGTTTTTAATACTGGGTATGCTTGTAAACTTCAGAGATGGATTTGCTTATACCGGTCAGGCGTTTCTTATTGCGGTAATTTTAACCTTTGTTGCAAGACCGCTTGCCGTTTTTATTACAACTATACCGTTTAAGCGTAGTTTTAAAGAGAAATTGATGATTTCATGGGTTGGTTTAAGAGGGGCAGCTCCGATTGTTCTTGCTACCTTTCCTCTGACTGAAAATATTCCGCATGCTAGGGAAATATTTAATATTGTATTCTTTGTAGTAATTATTTCTGTTCTTTTGCAGGGGACAACTATTCCTTATATTGCAAAAATTCTAGGAGTCGACGCCCCGCTTGAAATTAGCCATGATTCCGTTATTGAATACGGGGCAAAAGATACAAATAATCAGATGATAGAATTTACTGTTCCTACCCGCTCAAAAGCAGCAGGAAAACAAATTTATGAATTGAATCTCCCTCAAGGCGCACTCGTGAGTCTTGTGTATAAAAACGGAGAATATATTGTTCCTACCGGAAGCACAGAGATTTCGGAGTGTGATGTCCTTTTTGTACTTATGGATAAAACTAAAGAAGCGGAAGTTCGCGCTATTTTATGCTCTGAAGAAATTTCGTAAAAAAAGAGACTGATTGAATTTCAGTCCCTCTTTTTTATCTTTAATAATCTTACACTTTTCTTTTACGAGCAGCTTCAGACTTACGTTTTCTTTTTACGCTAGGTTTTTCGTATCTTTCGCGTTTTTTAACTTCGGAAAGGATACCGGCTTTTTGAATCTTTTTCTTGAAACGTCTTAAAGCACTTTCGATAGATTCGTTTTCGCCAACTTTAACTTCTGCCATTTATATTTCACCACCTTTCCTAGTCTTGTGTGCATTTGTAATATGATTATAAACTAAAAATTTTAAAATTCAAGCCTTTTGGCTAATAAAAAAGAGTCAACCTCTTGTGTTAACTCTTTTTCATACTGGAAAAACTTTAATACCCTCTATTCAAAATCTGTTTTGGAGATAAAGACCATAAATTCGTCGAACATTTTTTGAATCGGAACTTCCATTGAGACTACAGATAAGTCTTGCATGCTGATTTCACTCTGAATTTCGCATTCTGGGGTTTTTGTAATCATAAATAATACTCCTATTTAGTTTTTTCCGTCTTACAAATTGTATATCGGATATATATATGAAAAACTTTAATCATGTTTTTGGTGTATTTTTTAAAACACTTGACAATAGGGTGTTTTAAGGTAATTAACATTTTGTTACAAAAAAATACTTTTTGAAAAGTGGCGATTTTTGTGTGCTTGTGCTAATATATACCTGTTATAAAACTATAGGAGACACGACAATAGCTAACGACAACAGACAAAAGGACAAAGATAAAGCAATTATGAACGAACGTATTCGTTCAAAAGAAGTACGATTAATTGATGAAAAAGGAGAAAACCGCGGGGTTGTAGAAACTTCAAAAGCCTTAAAAATGGCTTATGATGCGGATTTAGATCTCGTAATAATAAGCCCTAATCAGGAACCTCCTGTTGCAAAAATTTTAAATTACGGTAAATATAAATACGAATTGGAAAAGAAAGCTAAAGAAGCTAAGAAAAAACAACATACTGTTGATGTTAAAGAAGTTAAGATTCGATACAAAATAGATACCCATGATTATCTGGTCAGAATTAAAAGTATCCAGAAATTTATAGCTCAGGGGAATAAGGTAAAAGTAGTTATTATGATGCGAGGACGTGAAATGCAGCATTCAAACCTTGCGTTTGATCTTGCAAACAGATTTATCGAAGATTTGAAAAACGAACCCCTCGTAATTGAGAAAAAACCTCAGCTTGAGGGACGTAATGTAACCTTATACCTCGGCCCTCAATAAATCTCTTGACTTGAGATATTCAGCAAGTATAATAAGAAATGTGCCAGAAATGGCATGAGAAAAATAAAATAAGAATGCCGCGTTAGCTCAGTTGGTAGAGCAAGGGACTGAAAATCCCTGTGTCCTTGGTTCGATTCCGAGACGCGGCATTTTTATTTTATTCTCTTTATTTAAATTTTTGTTTTTGTTATATTTAAATGTAAAAAGCGATTTATTCATGAATAAATCTGGTTTGCATATTATATATGCAAACCAGGGGAAAGGCTCTAAGTTAAGATGTTAAATGGTAAAACTATTTTGGTTACCGGTGGTACTGGAAGTTTTGGGAAGAAGTTTATAAAAACTGTCTTTGAAAAATATCCGGATGTAAAAAAGATTATTGTATTCTCCAGAGATGAATATAAACAATTTGTAATGCAGAACATGCCGGAATTTAAGTCCCGTGAAGAAAATTTACGGTTTTTTATAGGTGACGTAAGAGATAAAGAACGTTTAATGAGAGCTTTTGAAGAAGTTGATATAGTTGTGCATGCCGCAGCTTTGAAACAGGTTCCGGCTTGTGAATACAATCCTTTTGAGGCTGTTAAAACAAATGTTTTTGGTGCTCAAAATATTATTGAAGCTGCTATTGATAAAGGAGTTAAAAAGGTTGTAGCTCTTTCTACTGATAAAGCATGTGCACCTATAAATCTCTATGGTGCAACAAAATTATGCTCAGATAAATTATTTATTGCAGGAAATGCTTATTGCGGTGATAAAGATACACGTTTCGCGGTTGTAAGATACGGTAATGTCGCAGGTTCAAGAGGTTCCGTAATACCATTTTTCCAAAAATTAGTAGAAGAAGGAGCCCGGGAACTTCCTATTACAGATATGAGAATGACCAGATTCTGGTTGAAATTGGAGCAGGCGGTTGATATGGTATTGGAAGCTATTGAACATATGCAGGGCGGAGAATTATATGTAAAGAAAATACCATCCATGCGTATGCCGGATTTAGCGAAAGCAATTGCACCTGATAAAAAGATTGTTGAGGTTGGAATCAGACCCGGTGAGAAAATACATGAACAAATGATAACGGTTGCTGATGCACCAAATACTATTGAGTTTAACGATTTTTATATTATTCTTCCTCAAATAAAAATGGAAAGTATTGATTATTATTACCCGAATGCAAAAAGAGTTCCGGATAATTTTGAATACCATTCCGGAAATAATGACAGATGGCTTACCATAGAGGAAATGAAAAAACTTATAAGTGAGATTTAAATTATGGAGTTGTGTATTCTTGGCGTAACAGGTCTTTTAGGTCAGGCACTTGCTAAGGAAGCATCTGCCAGAAATATTCATTATACAGGCGTGGCCCGTTCTAATACGGATGTCTGTTTAGATATTACGTCAAATAAAGATTTGAAAGATTTTGTAAGGGGACATCGTTTTGATGTTATTATAAATACCTGTGCTATTGTCAATCACGCTTTGTGTGATAGTAATCCGCAACTTGCATATACAACCAATGCTCGTCCAAATGCACTTCTTGCCGATTTGTCTAAAGAATTAGGCTTTAAATTGGTGTTTATATCCACTGACGGTTATTTTTGCGGTGACAAAGACTGTAAACACGATGAAGCTTCAGAAGTTAAATTATTAAATGAATATGCCAGAACAAAATTTGCTGGTGAATGTTTTACACTTACAAATCCAAAATCACTGGTTGTAAGAACAAATATTATCGGATTTAAAGGGGCTGAACAGCCAACTTTTCTCGAATGGGTTATTAATTCTTTAAAAAACAAAGAAAAAATGACGCTTTTTGATGATTATTATACGTCAAGCATAACTGTAACACAGTTCTCAAAAGCATTATTTGATTTATTACCCAAAAATCCTACAGGAATTTTGAATTTAGCTTCTTCTGAAGTGTTTTCAAAAGCAAAATTTATCAACTGCCTGTCTGATGTACTGGAGCTGCCTCTTATAGAACCGAAAATAGGAAGTGTATCTCAGTTGGTATCTAAAAGGGCTGACAGTTTAGGGCTTGATGTTTCAAAAGCAGAAAGTCTTTTAGGGTATAAATTGCCGGATTTGGAAGCTGTTATTAAACAAATAAAAGAGGAATATGATGAAATTTGCTAAAGAAATTTTTATCGGAAAAAGACGTATAGCATTGGATGAACCTGCTTATTTCATTGCAGATATTGCCGCAAACCATGACGGGGATTTGGAAAGAGCTAAAAACCTTATTTATCTCGCAAAGGAAGCCGGTGCTGATTGTGCGAAATTTCAGCATTTTCTGGCTGAAAAAATTGTATCTGACTATGGGTTTAAGCATCTGGGAGGAGAACAGTCTCACCAAAAGAACTGGAAAAAATCAGTTTTTAATGTCTATAAGGAATATGAATGCCGCAGGGAGTGGAATGATGAACTTATAAAAACTTGTAACGAAGTCGGTATAGAATTTATGACGACTCCTTACGATTATGCTGCCGTTGATGAAATCGAATCGTTTGTAGACGCAATAAAAATTGGTTCCGGTGACATTACATGGATTGAGTTTCTGGAATATGTCGCAAAAATAGGTAAGCCAGTTTTGCTGGCTTGTGGGGCTTCTGATATGGAAGATACAGAAAGAGCTGTTGTGGCAGTTGAAAAATATAATTCACAAGTTATTCTAATGCAATGTAATACTAATTACACTGCCGAATTAGAAAATTTTAAGTATATAAACCTTAATGCATTAAATACCTTCAAGGAAAAATTCCCGGGAATTTTATTGGGTTTAAGTGACCATACAAAGGGTTATTCTACGGTTTTGGGTGCTGTTGCATTGGGAGCAAGAGTGATAGAAAAGCATTTTACAGATGATAATAGCCGAATAGGGCCAGATCATCATTTTGCAATGAATCCCAAAACCTGGAAAGATATGGTGGGTGCTACAAGAGAATTGGAAGCCGCAATGGGTGACGGGATAAAGCGTATAGAATACAACGAACGGGATACTGTTGTTATTCAGCGTCGTGCTATAAGACTTAAATTCAATAAAGCTAAAGGCGATATTATTTGCGAAGATGACATTGAATATTTAAGACCGGCACCAGTAGATTCATATTCTCCTTATGAAAAAGAATTTGTTCTATCCAAAAAACTTCTTATTAATAAGAATGCTGGTGATTATATTAAAAAAGGTGACCTCTGTGACTAAAATAGGTTTGAAACTATGGAGTACAAATATTGACAATTATATAAAACCTGCACAGGTTTTATACGAGAAACATATATTCGATTTTATTGAGTTATATATAGTTCCTGATACTTTGGATAATATAAAAATTTGGAGCAGGGTAAAAATTCCTTTTTCTGTTCATATGGCACACAGTGCGCATAATGTGGATTTATCAAATCCTCAAAAATTTGATTTTAATAAAAAGATCTATGCACAAACAAAAAAATACGCTGATATGCTTAATTCGGATATGATTATCGTTCATGGCGGAACTGGCGGGGATTATAAACAATGTGCATCTCAAATAAAGAATTTTAATGATAAACGTGTTTTAATAGAAAACAAACCGCATATTACGCTTCCGTTTGTAAATGCGGATGTCTACACCGGAAGTACAATAGAGTCTATAAAGTATATAAAAGAATATGCCTGTTGCGGATTCTGTTTGGATATCGGTCATGCTATATGCAGTGCAAATTCTCACAGAGAAGATCCGTATAATTATATAGAAAAATTTTTGGAACTTTCTCCTTCATGTATCCATTTAAGTGATATTTATATAAATACAGAACTTGATGAGCACTTAAATTATGGTTGTGGAGAACTTGATTTCAAAAAAATTAAAAATCTTGTCAATTCTAAGAAAACTTATGTAATAGAAACAAACAAAAAATCAAAAGAAAATTTAGATGATTTTGAACAAGATGCTAAATTTTTGAGAAGAATTTTGGAAGAAGGATAATATTTATGAAAAGTATTGCGATAATACCGGCCAGGGGCGGATCTAAAAGAATCCCCCGAAAAAATATAAAAAGTTTTTGCGGGAAACCTATTATAGCTTATTCTATAGGAGCTGCATTAGAATCAAATATTTTTGATGAGGTTATGGTATCTACTGATGATAAAGAAATTGCAGAAATTGCTAGCTCATACGGTGCAAAGGTTCCGTTTTTTAGAAGTCCTGAAATGTCAAGTGACACAGCAATGACAGTGCCGGTATTATTGGAAGTTTTGGGCGAATATAAAAAATGCGGAAAAGAATATGATTTAGTCTGTTGTATTTACCCTACTGCTCCATTTATAAATTCAGCAAGATTGTGTGAATCAATGAATAAATTGGAGGAATGCAATGCTGACAGTGTTCTGCCCGTGGTGAAATATTCTTATCCGCCGCAGAGAGCTTTAATTATTAGAGAAAATAAGTTGAAAATGATTTATCCTAAAAATTACAATGTAAGATCTCAGGATTTGGAACCTATTTATCATGATGCAGGGCAATTTTATTTTCTGAAAACAGAAACGTTAAAAAATGAGCAGACTTTATATTGCGGATATTCAATTCCAATAATTCTACCAGAAGTTGAAGTCCAAGATATTGATAATGAAGAAGACTGGAATATTGCAGAAATGAAGTATAGAATTCTGAATAAGGGGTCTCAAGTCTTAAATCCTGTCATAGCTTGTGATTTCGGGGGGGGGGCAACCTAGTTAAAGCTCCAATATGGGGTATTGCAGCATGATTAAACTGGGCTTAGGAACAGTGCAGTTCGGCTGCAATTACGGAATCTCGAATACAAACGGTCAGGTTAAACCGGAAGAAGTCTTGCGCATTCTTGATTTTGCAAAATCTAACGGAATAAAATACCTTGATACTGCAAGTGTTTACGGAAATAGTGAAGAAGTTTTGGGAAATTTTGATTTAAATGGTTTTCGTATTATTACCAAAACTGTAAGGGCCGATAAAAATTTAGAGATATGTGAAAATATTAAACTTTTTAAAACAGCTCTGGAAGAATCAAAACGAAAACTCTCAAAAAATGAATTGTATGGGCTGTTGTTTCATGAGGCAAATGATTTGCTTAGCTGTTATGGTAAAAATTTATGGGAGCTCGCAACTGATTTTAAACACAAAGAAGGTCTTTCTAAAATAGGAGTATCTGTTTATAATCCTGAAGAGTTAATGCAGATAATTCGTCTGTATCCTATAGAAATTGTACAGTTGCCTTTAAATATATTAGACCAGAGGTTTGTTCCTTTATTAAAAGATTTAAAGAGGCAAGGTATAGAAATTCATACCCGCTCTGCCTTTTTACAAGGACTCTTGTTAATGGAGCCTGAAAAAGTTAATTCATATTTTTCTTCAATTGTTCCTGTTTTAAAATCGATTCCGGCACCGAAAATCGCATATGCTCTAAACTTTATAAAAAATCTTCCTGAAATAGACCGGATTATTGTTGGGTGTACAAGTTTACAGGAAATACAAGAGATTGTGAATATGTATTTTATTAATGTAAGAGAAGTTGAGTATTCTAAATTTAAAGTTGATGATATAAGGATGATAAATCCTTCTTTATGGGAGATAAAATAATGGAAACTATATTAATTACAGGTGTGACCGGTCTGATAGGAAAAGAATACGTTAAATATTTTTTAAGTAAAGGTTATAGAGTTATTGGAACTTACAGGAATAAAGCAAAATTCTGTAATTTATTTGGTGAACATCCCGAATTAATCGGAATAGAGGTTGATTTAATGCAGGAGAATGCAGTTGATTTAATAATCCAAAATTTAGAAATATTCAATATTTTCCCTGATTTTTTGATAAACAATGCTACTAATTCAACTTATTTAAATGTAAACTCTAGCGGACTATCACCTCGAGACAATTTATTAAATCAATATATTATTCATGTTGTATTACCTTATGAATTGTCATTTAAGTTGGCTAATCATCCGTTGTCTAAATTGAAGAAAATTATAAATATCGCTTCTATGTATGGTGTTGTTCCATATAATCCTTATTTATATAAAAATCCTCTTGTAGAGACTCCAGTTCAGTATTCTGTGTCAAAAGCTGCTTTAATACATCTTACAAAAGAGCTTGCTATAAAATTTAAGGATAAAAATATTCAGGTAAATTCAATTTCCTACGGAGGTGTAGATGGCCGTGTGGATGAGGAATTTAAGGAAAAATTTGCTAAAATAACCCCGTTAAAACGAATGCTTAATCCAGCAGAAACTCCTTACGCAGTTGAATTTTTATTGAGTGATAAGTCTGTCTACATGACAGGTCACAATCTGGTTGTAGATGGAGGTAGAACTATATGGTAAGAAATATTGCAATTATTCCCGCAAGAAGTGGCTCAAAAAGAATTCCGGATAAAAATATCATGGATTTTATGGGAAAACCCTTGATTGCTCATACAATAGAGGCAGCTTTAGAAAGTCAAATTTTTGATGATGTTATTGTGTCTACTGATTCAGAAAAATATGCGCAAATTTCCATTAAATATGGCGCAAAAGTCCCGTTTTTGAGAGATAAATACAGTGATGACAATTCTACTCTTGCTGATGTTATGATATACACCCTGAAAAAGTTGGATAAGGAATATGATAATTTTTGTTCATTACAAGTATCGTGTCCTCTTAGAAACTTTCAAATTATCAAAGATACATATTCGTATTTTGAAAATGCTAATGCAGCAACCGTTTTAACGTGCTTTAAATTTGGTTTTATGAACCCGTGGTGGGCTTTCAAAATGAAAGATAATAATGCAGCAGATTTTCTTCTTAGTAATCCCATGCAGTCTCGCTCGCAGGATAATGAAGACCTTTATTGCCCTACGGGTGCCGTGGGATTTGCCAGAGTTTCAGAATTTAGAAAATATAAATCATTCTATTCCGAAAACGCAAAGTTTTTCCCTATAGATTGGAAATACGCAGTAGATATTGATAATTTTGAAGATGTGGACTTTGCAGCCTCTGTTTATAATTCTTTTCAATGCTCGGAAAAGTTTGCAAAATAATCCTATTTATATTTTAATTAAAGTATATAAGGAGTATGTTAGTGGTAAACGGTTGTATATTATGCGGAAGTAACAAACTTACTTCTGAAAAAATCGGGCAAGAGACTGTTATGACTTGTCACAATTGTCATTTTCAATTTCTTGAAAATTATAAAAATGAGCATGAGTATTATCTTGATTATGAAGAAGTGAAGCATAATTACAAGAAAGAAATGGAGATTTTGCGTAAAAAACAATATGAACTAGATGCGGCTCATTTTGTTAAGAACTGTGTGCCCGGGAGTATTTTGGATGTGGGGTGCAGTGCAGGTTTGTTTATGCATGAAATCTGCAGGAAAGCCCCCCCCCCTTATAGCAAAATACTTGATTTTACGGGGATTGATCCGGATATTGGGGCCATAGAATATGCTCAGAAGAATGCACTTTCTAATATGGTTTATTTCTGTACAGATTTTTTAAATTTTCAGACAAATAAAAAATTTGATACTATTTTATTTAGAGGAACTCTCCAATATATGAGCGATGATATAAGACAAACATTTATAAAACTTAAAAAACTTCTAAAAGAAAACGGAAAGATTATTATCTATTTTCTTCCAAGTTTTTATAACTTTATATTTTATTTACTGAAAGAAAAGTGGTGTCTTTTTGATTCTGTCGAAAGTAAACTTATGTTTAATGAAGATGTCATTTATTTTATCGAAAAAGAATTTGATTTAAATCTTCTAGAATTATCTTATCCGTATATAGGAAGTGCTTATGAAAACAGGCTGACAGATTTTAATAACGTAATTGAAGTTATCAAGAATGGAAAATCTATGACAAATATTCCGTTTTATGGTAATGTAATGCAAATCGTTTTTGAAAATAAAAAGCGGGGTGCTAAGTTTGATTAATGTAGATGAAATAGAAAATTATTTTGACAGGTTATTTCCTATTCTCAGAAGTGTAACAGGGAACGGAAATCGTGAAACTTTAAATATAATTAATGAAATAGTTGATTTGAATATAACAGAAGTTCCCTCAGGGACGCAATGTTTTGATTGGACAGTTCCTCCGGAGTGGAATTTAAAGGACGCCTGGATAAAAAATAGTAAAGGTGAAAAAATTGTAGATATAAAAAATTCTAATTTGCATATTTTGGGCTACAGTACTCCGTTTACCGGAAAATTAACGCTAAATGAGCTAAAAGAACATTTGTATTCATTGCCAGATATGCCTGATGCAATACCTTTTTTAGTATCTTGTTATAAAAGGCGCTGGGGATTTTGCTTAACTCATAATCAGCTTCAGTCATTACCTGAAGATACTTATGATGTGCTTATTGATTCTGATATAAATGACAACGGCTCATTAACCTACGGAGAGGCATTCATCAAGGGAAAATCTCAAAAAGAGGTTTTGATTTCGACCTATATATGCCATCCATCTCTTGCAAATGATAATTTATCCGGAATTTTGTCTGCTGCATTTCTCTATAAAGAATTAAAAAAGCGAAGTGATTTAAGATATAGTTACAGATTTTTATTTATACCTGAGACAATCGGAGCAATAGCCTATTTATCAAAACATGGGAATGAACTAAAGGAAAATTTAATTTCTGGATTTGTACTTACTACATGTGGAGACAGAGGTAATTTTACATATAAACGTTCAAGAATGGGTGATACACTTGCAGATAGAGCGGTTGAGTGCGTTCTTTCCTCTACTGAAAAAGATTATACACTGGAAGATTTTTTCCCGACGGGTAGTGATGAACGTCAATATTGTTCACCTGGATTTGATTTCCCTGTTGGGTCATTAATGCGTACAAGATATTATAACTTTCCGGAATATCATACGTCAAAAGATAATAAAGATTTTATATCATTTGAGAACATAAAAGGTACAATTGAAAAATATCTTGATGTAATTACATTAATTGAAGCAAATGATATTTTTGTAAGGACTAATCCTTATTGTGAACCTCAGCTGGGTAAGTATGATTTATATACATCTCTTGGTGGACAAAGAGATGCAAGTATAATTAACGGTCTGATTATATACATATTGAATCTTGCGGATGGTCGTAATGATCTTATTGATATAGTTAAAAAATCAAAGTTTGATTATAGACTTGTAATTGAGGCAATACGAAAATTGGTTGATAAAAATTTGTTAAAAGTAAAAGGAGTAAATAAAAAATATGTTTAAGAGCAAATTAAAGTTTCTATTCTACTCTCATCTTGGTGACAAATACAAAGAAAAGGCTGAAAAGTATAAACGAAAATTAATTTTATCATATAAGGATGTAATGAAAATATTTCAAAAAAGAAAACACTTTGATTTATCTTCTGTACAAAAATTGTCAGAGCCTCCGTATTATTTTAAAACTTCAGAACTTTTTTATTTTAATGATTTTTATGGTATTAATCATATTTTAAAAAAATATGCGGGGTTGCCTGATGATTATCAATTTAAATGTGTAATTCAGCACAGCGTTAGCTTTTATGACCTGAAGACAGATCAGGAATTTGACCAAAATTTACCTGTTATATTAACAACTTCTGATTACTCTAAGTCATTATATGAAAAATATGCCGGCAATAAAAAGATATACCCTATAAGTACACACATTTTATACGCTGATGACTTTTATAATGAGAAAAAATTTTTGTCGGAGAAGAAAAAGCTTGGGAAAAATTTGTTATTTTTCCCTGTGCATACGGCTTGTTGGGTTGATGTTTCTTCTGATACTGATTGGTTGATTGAAGAAATATTAAAAATTAAAAATGAATATGATTTTGACTCGGTAACAATTTGTGTGTACTGGTTGGATGTATTGAAGGGTCTGCATAAAAAATTTGACAGACCTGATTTGAATTTTAATGTTGTTACTGCTGGTCATATGCTAGATCCAATGTTTTTGGTACGTTTAAAGACAATTATTAAATTATCTGACCTGTGTATGTCAAATTCTCTCGGGTCATATTTGTTCTATGCTATTTCTCTTAACAGGCCATTTTATCTCTTGAAAGATAATTCCATTTCTACTAGGGTTTTATCTTCCAGCGAAGATAAATTTTATTCGGATAAATTTTGGGAGTTATTTAATAAAAAACCTGAAGTTATTGAAACTTATCAATTATTTAATAAAGTTACTATGGATTGCTTAATACTATCTGTATAATCCAAATGCATTTTCAGACAGTTATCATAATTTTCAGAAATAAAATGATTTGCAGCAATATATGAAGATAGGGGCAACCCACCACAAAATAAATCTATCCATTGGTCAAAAAAGTCTTTATAATCATTGTTACATAATATACACG
>ERZ779843.1087-NODE-1087-length-34439-cov-5.865752_pt1 | contig 34439 bp, 48 predicted proteins | sample MGYA00511560_ERZ779843 | MGnify/ENA primary metagenome ERZ779843 (study PRJEB29588, sample SAMEA2158062) | human gut metagenome | biome: human gut; feature: human-associated habitat; material: faeces | place: Denmark | collected 2008/2010 ... | reverse complement strand
ACTACCGCCGCAGCGGTGTCAAAACCGAGCTGGCGTCCCGCGTGGAGGACGGCGAAATCAACGCTGACCGCTACGAGGAAATCACCGGCGAACAGTACGTTGTCGCCGAATGAGCCGGGTAGGTATCATTGAAGAACTGACCGACATCTGTGTCCGGCAGGCTGGAATCATCAAAGCTCAGGCTTTCATGATTGAGCAGCTCGGGGCGCAGGCTCTGGAAGACGAGGCTCTTGCCGCCCGTTTACAGGCGCTCGTCGGCGACGTAAATATGGCTGAAGACCAGCGGCCCGAATAGGGCCGCTGGCTTTTTCAGACTACGGGTGGGAGGTAATGCCATTGACTGGATTTGATGAGTTCAAGGAGGTGTTCGGCAGCGTCACGGTACTCAGTGTTGTCGAACTGCTGCTTGCTATCCTGTTCTGCTACCTGATTTACAGGAAGCTGTCAAAGTACCTGATTGGCAGGTACGAGGCCAGCAAGAAAAAGGACGAGCAGCTCAAAACCGCCCTTGACGCCGTAAGCAAGTACCCTGAGTACCGCGCACAGAGTATCCGCATCCAAAAGGAATTGCAGACAGAGATTGAGGCGCTCCGCTCTGCCCAGAACGAGCAGACGTCGCGGCTGAAGAAGATGGAGGACGATACGACCCGCCGAGAGCGGAATCGGCTCAGAGACCGTCTGCTTCAGAGCTATCGGTACTACACCGACCCGTCCTGCAATCCTACGGGCGCATGGAATACGATGGAGGCCGAGGCGTTTTGGGAGATGTTCAGCGACTACGAGGACGTCGGTGGGGACGGGTACATCCACTCCGTCGTTCAGCCGGCGATGAACCTGCTGAAAATCGTGGACATCGGCGAGCACATCCCCGGACGGACCTATCCCGGCAGCAAGCACAGCGAAAGCTGACGGCATCGCCAGTCGATGGGAAGGAGGTGTGATTTATGGGAACTGGCTGGAACATTCTGATTGCCGTTCTTGCCGGCGTCGGCATCATGTCTTTTGTTTTCCTCGGCTTTCTCATCATCCGCAGCGCATACGCCAGCTCGCACAAGAAGTCAAAGAACGGCTCTGCGGGAAAGAAGAAGCGGGAGACCATGAAGATGGTCGTGTGGGTCTGCCTTGCCAACGGCTTCGCGTGGGTGTGGTGCAGCTACATCCTCGCGTTTCTTGACAAAATGCAGATCGCCGAGAGCTTGTCGCAGGTTGCGGTGACGCAGATTATCGGTGTGGTTCTGGCCTACGCCATTAAATCTGCCATCGAAAACCTGAGCAAGAACAACAACTGGCCGGACAAGCCGCCCACGACCCCTGTGGAGACCCCTTCCGACACCACAGGGACAACCGGTGTCGGCTGAGAAAGGACTGAGCGCGATGAGCACCAATGAGAAAAGGATTTGGAACTACCTCTTGGCGAAGGGCCTGTCTGCTGCCGGCGCTGCCGGCCTGATGGGAAACCTCTATGCTGAGAGCGGCCTGAATCCGCAGAACTTGCAGAACACCTACGAGAAGAAGCTGGGCTACACGGATGCAGCGTACACCGCCGCAGTAGACAGCGGGAAGTACCAGAATTTCGTCCATGATAGCGCGGGCTATGGTCTTGCCCAGTGGACGTATTGGAGCCGAAAACAGAATATGCTGAACTTCGCTCGGGCCGCAGGCAAGTCCATTGGTGACTTGGAAATGCAGCTCGATTTTTTGTTTGAGGAGCTTTCCACCGGCTACAGGTCCGTGCTGTCCACCCTGAAAACCGCCACTGCCGTTCGGACTGCCAGCGACAGTGTGCTGCTGGACTTTGAACGTCCGGCTGACCAAAGCGAGGCGGTCAAAATCAAGCGGGCTGGGTATGGTCAGACCTACTACGACAAGTACGCAGCGCCCGCGAATGGAGGTAATAGCATGAGCAACAGTTCGCTCGTAAACTATACGAAACTCAGCCCGAATCATTCCGGCAAGCGTACCCACGCCATCGACCGCATCACCCCGCATTGCGTGGTAGGCCAGTGTTCTGTGGAGACGCTGGGCAACGTGTTCGCGCCTACGTCCCGTCAGGCGTCCTGCAACTACGGTATCGGCGTGGATGGCCGGGTGCTGCTGTGCGTGGATGAGGGCAATCGTTCTTGGTGTACGTCCTCCAACGCCAACGACCAGCGAGCCGTGACCATCGAGTGCGCGTCCGACACCACCGCGCCGTATGCCTTCAAGGATGTCGTGTACCAGAAGCTCATCACGCTCTGCGTGGACATCTGCAAGCGCAACGGCAAGAAGAAGCTGCTCTGGCTGGGCGACAAGAACAAGACCCTCAACTACTCCCCCAAGTCTGACGAGATGGTCTTGACTGTCCACAGGTGGTTTGCCAATAAGAGCTGCCCCGGCGACTGGATGTACGCTCGCATGGGCGACCTCGCCAGCAAGGTCACGGCGCAGCTCGGCGGCAGCACCTCGCAGCCTTCTACGCCCACGACCCCCAGCACTCCTGCTGCGGGTCTGGACATCGGCGCGGTGGTCAATTTCGCCGGCGGCAAGCACTACACCAGTGCCAACGCCGCCAGCGGCTCTGCGGCGAAGGCAGGTCCCGCGAAGATTACCGCGATGTCGGCCAACGCCAAGCACCCGTACCACATCATCCACACCGACGCCACCAGCAACGTGTACGGCTGGGTAGACGCCAACACCATCTCGGTGGAGGGCGGCTCCGCAGACGTGAACTATCTGGTGAGAATCACCGCTACCGACCTCAACATTCGGTCTGGCCCCGGCACCGGCTACGCCCGCAAGGGATTCATCAAACCCGGTGTCTATACGATTGTGGAGGAATCCACAGGGGCCGGCGCAAGCAAGTGGGGCAAGCTGAAATCCGGCGCTGGCTGGGTCAGCCTTGACTACTGCACCAAAATGTAAGGAGTACGACTGATGAATGAAGCTGTCTTTAACCTGCTGATGGCGGTTGTCACCGCCGCAGTGACCGCGCTGTCCGCTTTTGTCGCCGCCTTCGTAAAGAAGAAAGGTGAGGAGGCCGCAGCGCAGACCAACAGCATTCTGCTGGGGAACGTCATCGAGGAAGTAACCGGTATCGTCAGTATCGCTGTGTCTGCCGTTTCGCAGACCTATGTCGATGAACTGAAGAAGGCCGGCAGCTTTGACGCGGAGGCTCAGAAGCAGGCCCTTGCTATGGCGCTTGCCGCCTGTATCAAGGCGATCAGCCCCGCAACCAAAGCCTTTATCGAGGAAACCTATGGCGATCTGACCGAGTACCTCACCACCTACATTGAGGCCGAGGTACGCAAGCAGAAGGCGCTGCCTGCTGCTGCGGCACTGGAAAGCGCCAGCTCTGCGAATGCTACATCGGTTGCCGCCAGCACTGCTGCTGCGACCGCAGCCGCCGTTGTGCAGAACGCAATCGCGCAGTCTTCAGAGAAGTAACAGGAAAGCCCTACCGCTCACGCAGCGGTAGGGCTTTTTTCGTTGCTGTCAGAAGGCCCACTCAATCTTGACGTCATCGTCGGTGAGCACAATGCGGGACACAAGGCTTTGCAGGATGCGGCGTTTCTGGCTCTCGTCCGCGAAGTCCCAGACCTGCGCGGCATCCGAGATGAGGGCCTCCACCAAATCGAACGGCATGGCCTCATCCTCGACCACCGGGGCAAGGGTGGATTCCAGAGCGGTGCGCTCGTTGTAGAGCTTGTTGATACGCTCGCCCAGAAGCTCGGGCGGTATATCGTCGTGTTGGTACAGCTCCATGAGCTTGCCGATTTGCTTGTCGATTTCCCGGAGCCTCTTTTCGATGTCTGCGTTCTTGCTGACTGGGGTGGGCTTGGAGCGGCTGGCGGCGATCTCTGCGGCCATCTCCGGTGAGCTGAGAAGCTCCCGAATCCGGGCATCCACAATGGCTTCCAGCTCCGCACCCTTCCAAATCTTGTTCATGCAGTTCGGGTCCTTCACCATGCTTTTCATCTGTTTGGTGCGGGAGTAGCAGGCGTAGTAGGAATACTTGCCGGTGTTCCGAAGGTAGTACCTGCCCCCGCAGTGGCCGCAGTAGATGAGGCCGGCAAGCAGATGCTTGGACTGGAACGCCTGACCGCCATACTGTTCCTGCCGCTTGCCACGGAGAACCTGCGCCGCGTCGAACTGTTCCTTGCTGATGATAGGTTCGTGTGCGTTATCCACTATGACATCTCCAAAATGCAGCCGTCCGGTGTAGGTCTCATTGCCGAGGATGTTTCGGACGCTGGTCCATGAGTTGTAGCTGCTGTACTTGTTCGTGTACCCCGCCTCCTGAAGTTTGTCGGTGATGGTCTTCAGGGAATCACCAGCAAGATACCACTCGTATATCTTCCGCACCTGCTCGGCCTCATACGGGTTGATGACGAGATGCCCGTCCTCGTACTCATAGCCGATGGGGATGTGTCCCCCGCCGTGGTGGAGGCCGGTCTTGGCACGGGCCACGCGGCCCATCCACGTGCGCTCCTTTATCTGCTCACGTTCGAGTTGGGCGAACACAGCGAGGAGGCCAATCATGGCCTTGCCGAATGGGGTCGATGTGTCGAAGCTCTCCTGCATGGAGATGAAGTCCACGCCCTTTGGCCGGAAGACTTCTTCGATGAGGTAGAGCGTGTCCCGCTGGGAGCGGGAGAGACGGTCCAACTTGTAGACCAGCACGAGGTCGAACTTGTCCGTCTCGGAGATGAGCTTCTGGATGCCGGGCCGGTTCAGGTTGCTGCCGGTGTACCCGCCATCCACATAGATGTCCGCGATAATCCAGTCTTTGGCCTTGCAGTACGCAATCAGGCGTTCCTTCTGCTCGCCGACGGAATAGCCCTCCTGCGCCTGTTCCAGCGTGGAAACACGGATGTAGAGGGCTGCGCGGTTCATCAGTCTTTGCCTCCTTCAAGCTCGACGGCAAAATTGAGCAACTTTAGACGGCTGCGTCCGCTGAGGTTCTCATAAATACGGAGCAGCTCTAAAGCCTCGGGTGAGATCGTGCTGTCTCCATTGTACACCACGCCGCCGTGGTTTGCCTGAATAAAAGGGCTGTTAGACAGTGACCCGTTTATATTGTTCTCTACATTCCCAGTAGGCTCTACGCCTTTCAGGAGATAGTCGGTGCTGACGCTGAAAAAGTCGGACAGCTTAATTAGCACCTCTATGCTTGGGTAGGAATCCTTGACCTTCTCGTATTTGCCAATGGTTGATGGGACAACGCCGAGCTTTTCACCCAACTGCTGCTGGGTGAGGTCCTGCGCTACTCTCAGCTTTCTGAGGCGTTCACCAAAATCATCCATAGGTACACCACCTTTCCTCTAAGTTGATTATATCGCCTTAAAGTCGTTTTGTCAAGCCCTCCACTCTCCCTATATTTTTGTGAAAAATAGTTGACAAACAGGCGTATCAGTGGTATAATGAGAGTATAGAGCAAATACAATAACCACAAGTAATTTGCCAGAAGGAGGTAAGTGCATGAACGTCATGAAAGAGCGCAGGCTTCGCGGAGCCATCCCCACACAGCTCGAAGTTGCAAAGGCCGTTGGCGTAAAGCCCTCTGCCGTGAGCAAGTGGGAGAGAGGTCTTGCGAAGCCTCGTGCCGACAAGCTGCCGCAGCTCGCCAAGCTCTATGGCTGCACCATCGAGGAACTGCTTGCCGATGACGTGGATGAGGTCGAAGACCAGTGAATCCCGCATCGGAAGTTCTTCTCTCTATTGCGACAGAACTTGCGAATATGGCAAAGGCCAGTTTGCCTAAATTGAATGACGGTGAGAAAGTTCAGCGTGAGTGGCTTGAAGACGGTATTTACTGCCGGGAAACCACGTTTGAAGGTGAAATTGTGCGCTGTCAGTACGATTTCAGGCAAAGAAAAATCCGCCGCATTGCGGCGAGAATAGGTGATTGTATTGACTGAGATGGCCTGCTGGACTTGCCTATTCGACTTATGTTCTTGTTGTTTCCCTATACTCTCATTCTACCACTTAAAGTCGTTTTCGTCAAGAGTTTTCGGGAAAAATATTTCAGAAAACCGCGCTCATGCCACCTTCTTTCTGGACGTATTCGCCCACCACTGGTCGATGAACACGACCTGCTCAGAAATCTTGTCGGCGTACTCGCTCAGGTCTTTGACCTCGCAGAGTTCCGACTTCTTCCGGCTCTCAACCGTGGTTCCCATGAACTTGATAGCGGTGACAACGTGGTCATCATCGAAAACCAGCGCACACACCATGCAGTTCCGGTAGTTGATGAGGACGCCGTGCTTCACAGTCTGCATCTTGACCTTGCCGTCATCCCGGCCATCCATGCCGGACACGATGCACTTCACAACGCTCAGTGCGACGTCTTCCGGCTTGCTGGGGGTCATGTCCACGCTATTCAGGCGATCACGCTCGGCCAGCTCAGTGATGGCGGCGTCGAGGTTCCAGAACCCGGCGGGAACGATGGCCTCGGACTTGACCTCCTCAACCTCAGCCTTGACGTTCTCCTCGTACTCAGCGCGGCTGATGACCTTCATCTTGCCATCCACGGATTTGTAGTAGCGGGGCTTGCCGTTCTTATCGGTCTTCATCATGTACTCGGTCATGGTCTTTGTCCTCCTTGACTTCTTAGTTTGTGGGGTTTGTTTCATTGTCTATATTCTACCACGCTATCGTGGTTTTGTCAAGGGTTTTCGAGAAAATTTTTCAAGAAAATGCACTGGTAGTCGAGCGGGAGGGCAAAAGAAAAGCCCGCCTCCCGAGAGGCGAGCTTGCCAGCTATACATCAAAGCCGAGAAGCCGAAGCTCCTCATCGGTGAAACCGAGGGACCGAAGGTAGCTCTCAATTCTCACCGGATCATCTGTCAGGTCCAGCGCCAAATCAATCAGGGCGCTTGCCAGCGCCATCAGACGCTCCCGCGTCATCATCCTGCCCTCCTTCACGGCAAGGAGCACACCGCAGCACCGCCGCCCGTAGCTCTCCGAAGTCAGCCCGCTCGGGACTGAGCTTCAGCAGCGAGTTCAGGCTGATGGACTTCTGCTCTCCGCAGTGCCCATCCAGCACTCTGGTAGGGAGGACGTAGAACGCCCAGCTATCCAGCCGCATCGGGTCAGCCACCGCCGGGTCCTTCTCAGTGAACAGGCAGAAGACGTACACGTCTGACTGCCGGCGCTGCTCACCGGCCCAGCCCCCTGTGGCCGTCCACCGAATCGCCGGACGGATGCTGAACTTGATGTCGGACGGTCGCGTCTGCTCCCACGCTTGCAGGTAGGAACAGCTCTTGACCTCTACGCGGATGCTGTCTCGAAACGTCAGGTCCCACGGCTCCCAGTTCACCCTCGCTTCGGAGAGGTCGATGCCCAGCGCCGCCGCGACGATGAACTCAGCGTAGCTGCCGCGCAGGGTGTTGTCCAGCAAGTCCGAGAAGCCCCAGCTCCAAAAGTCACGGAGGCGCAGCCCCGTGTCCTTGCCTCTAAATTTGATTGGCTCATCGCCGGTCTTCCGCATTGCCATCCCTCCGGTGTCCAGTTGCAGGTTGAAAACGACCTACGGTTATTATACCTGAACACCGGGAGACTGGCAAGCCGGAAACCGTCTTTAAGGTGTAACCTTTGCTCTTTTATGCTTCCACGAGCCGATGGCCTCGATGCCGAACAGCAGCACAGCCATGTCCTCCATCGCCTTGTTGATGTCGCGGTAGAAAGTCCGCTTATCGATGTTCAACTGGCTGGCGATGTCATCCACGCTCATGCGCTTGCTGTCGATGTAGCGGAGGTAGAGAGCCTCCCACCGTCGTCCCTCGTCCGGGTTGAGGGATTCCTTGCACATTGCCTCATACGCGGCCAGCATCTTGTCCACGTGGCTCATCATCAGGCCAGTCTTCCGGCGCATCGAGCAGATGGCGCTGACCTCCAAGGTCTCAGGCGACACGTGCGAGTAGTGGGCCTTCAACTTCCGGTAGTTCTTCATCAACAGGTTGACGTCATGATACCGGGCGTCATACTCCTCATCGAGAATCTCATCCTTCCGGGCGAGTACCTCCGCTGCCGCTACCTTCACGATCTCGGCGATTTCTTCTGTTCCAATCATGGTCATCTGCCTCCTATCTCCGAATTTTACTGATGCGGACGCGCAGCGCGTTCAGCAGCGCGTTTTGCATATCGCCCTTGTCGTGAAGGGCCTCCAAGACGGCTTCATCCATGCCGCCCTGCACAATCAGGTGGTGGATGACCACCGGATGCTCCTGCCCCTGTCGGTGCAGTCGCTTGTTGGCTTGCTCGTACTGCTCCAAGCTCCACGTCAGCCCGAACCAGATGGCATGATGCCCGCCGCGCTGAAGGTTCAGCCCGTAGCCACAGCTCGCAGGATGGGCAAGCAGGATGTCGATTTCGCCGTTGTTCCAATCTGCCTCGTCCTGCGCGTTGGAGTAGACCCGCACACGCAGATTCGTGTTTGCCAGAGCTTTCACCAGCCGGTCACGGTCATGCTGGAAGGCGTAGAACACCAGAGCGTGTTGCCCGTTGAGCTGCTCCACCAGCTCCATAAAAGCGTCGATTTTGCAGTCATGGATATGGACAGCGTTCCGGTCCCCGTCGTAAATCGCCCCGTTGCAAAGCTGCAAGAGCTTGTTCGTCAGGACGCCGGCGCTCTGGGCTGTGATGGTATTCTCGTCCACCTGCAACAGCAGGTCGGTCTCCAACTGGGCGTAGGCTTTCTTGGCCGCAGCGTCGAGTGCCACCGGAACATCGTTATGTATGACGTCCGGCAGGGTAAGGTAGTCGCTGGCCTTCATGCTGATGCAGATGTCGCTGATAGCTCTCTTTATCATCTCGAAACTGCCCTCCTTCGGGTCGTAGCTGAAGATGGTCGTGCGGTTGCGCTTGCCGGGGACGAAGTACCGGTCACGATATGCGCCCAGCGTCCCACACAGCCGTACACCGCCGTCCAGCAGGTAAATCTGCGCCCACAGGTCTTCAAGGCCGTTGCCGGTCGGAGTACCGGTCAGCTCCACGATTCTGCGAATCCTGCTGCGGACCAGCCGCAGGGATTTGAACCGCTTGCTCTGGGGGTTCTTGAAGCTCGAACTCTCATCCAGCACCACCATGTCGAACGGCCACGCATTTTTGAAGTGCTCGACCAGCCACGTCACGTTCTCGCGGTTTATCACGTAGGCGTCTGCCGGCATCGCCAAAGCCCTCAGCCGCTGCTGTGATGTACCGAGGACCGGCACGACCCGCATCATCTTTAGTTGGTCCCACTTTGCAGCCTCCGTAGTCCACGTGGCCTCGGCCACCTTCTTTGGCGCGATGATGAGAGGCTTTGAGACCTCCCACCGGTTATACCGCAGGTCCTTGATGGCCGACAGGGTGATAGCCGTCTTTCCCAAGCCCATATCCAAAAACAGCCCAATCGCCGGATCGCTGATGATTCGGTCAATGCAATACTGCTGGTATGGATAGGGTACAAACTTCATGCCTCATCACCTCCCTCGATTTCAGCAAGCAGCTCTTTCACCTCGTCGATGCCTTTGACCACGCGGGCATCGGCTCCGCGCTTTTGCATTTCTCCGATAACATACCTCTGGATTTTCGTAAGGCGGCCTGTCTCGGTCTTCAGCTCGACGAAGATGACCCGGCCTTTCGCCGTTATGATGATTCGGTCAGGCACACCTAGTGTACCGGGGCTGACGAACTTCAGGCACATCCCGCCGAGCCTTTTCACACCTTCGACAAGACGCCGCTCAATTTGACTTTCTTTCATCTGTACCTCCTCGCGCGCACGCGCGCGTATAATTTGCGCGGATTAGGCGAATTAGGGAGTGTGTATTTTCTCTACTTCCTCTAATCTCTCTATTTACAGGTCTATTTAGTAGTGAATGTTCCAATGTTCCACTAACTACATAGAGTAAATAAAGAGAACTGAAAAGTTGCTTAGAACAACCGTGTGTCGCGTTTATGAACCAAATGGGGTGGAACATCGACTGGAACATTGCCGGAACAACGGAACATTGGAGGTGGAACATTGGGTGGAACATTGCTCGACTTTCCGCCCTGACTTTCGACTTTCCGCCCTGAACATCGACTTACATTCAAATGTTCCGCGAATGTTCCACTAAATGTTCCGGCTTTCATCGCACCATTTCTCTACGTCGATGCCCATATCAAGCAGCTTTCTGGTGCAGAGCCACTCGGCGTCCTCATCGTCCATCTCGTAGTATTTGACCAGCGCGTCAATCTCCACCGAGAACCGGTCGAAGAACTTCCGCAGCCGCTGTTCACCAAAGCCAAGCTGCTCATGGAGCACGTAGAGAATCATTGCGTTCAGCTCGACCTCGTGCTTCCGGGTGTACTCCGCAAGCTGCCTCTCGATCTCCATGTTCATGGCCTTCTTCTCCGCAGACGTGAGAACCGCGCCATAGATTTTGCCGCCAGCCTTTTTCACCACCATGCCGATTACCTCCGCGCTCACTCTAAGAGCATTCGTGCCAACTCGATGGCGTCCTGAAGATGGCAGTAGACGTCAGGGAACCCATTCGCATGGCCCAACTCCCACGCATACGCCCAGAGGCGCTGGGCCTTGACCCGTGATAGGTCGTGGCCCACGTCCTCCTGAATCAACCGGTAGATGTCTTCGAGGATGGCGTCGCGGCGCTTGTTCTTTTCGGTGTTCAGCCGCGCCACCTCTGCCTGATAGTCGGCGTTGTTCTTCTCCACCATTTCGCGGTTCCAGCGGACAGACCTCTCCTCATCGAAGATGTGGTCAGCCCGGACCTTGCGGATGCCCGCAGGGACGCAGGACATCCGCTCCATCGCCTCGAACTCGGTGCGGATGGTCTGCCAGTCCTTGACGAGTTCCAAATCGCTTCTCTTGCTCATCTGCGGCCTCCTTATCACACCGGGTCGATGTAGACGATGATGGCCTTTATCCAAGGCAGCGCCTCGAAGTAGGGCCGGCACTCTGCTTCGGTTTGGGGCAAGGCGTTGAACTCCTCGTCCGAAAGCACGCGCTCCAAGACGTCGAACACGTCATCATCGCTCTTGAAGTAAATGCGGTCATCCTGCCGGGAGACGATGTACTCGTCCACCTCAGCCGCGCCGAACGCGGCCATGAAGTAGCCGCTATCGTCCCACGCAATGCCGCCGTCCACCATCGGGACAACCGGCAAATCGGGGTTTTCCTGCACGAGCCTGAGCAGGGTTTCGGTGTTCTTTGTCATGACGTTACCTCCCTCTGATGCGCTGGAATCCGCGCTGCTTGCCACAGTAGCCGAAGCGCAGACTTCCCGGCGTTTTCTCCCATCCGGGTATTGCCCGGAGGATGTCATTGATTTCGGTGGAATCGCTGTACCGGAAATCGCGCGGCTGGCCTCCAAAGGCTTCGCACCAAATCTCCAAGGCGCACACTCTGTCGCGCTTGACGAGATTGACGCTACCCTCCACGGTGCCGTTGAGGTACAGCCGGCGCTTGTCCAGCGACCACTTCGGCCAGTCTTCCGGCACCGGCTGGTCGATGAAGTCAAGGATAATGCCCTCCTTGCTGCTGACCTCGCGGTGGGCCTCCTGTTCTTCCTTCGCTTCTTCTTCCAGCTCGCCGGTCAGGAACAGGCCCTCACCAAACCGCCAGCGCATGACGGCCTCGGCCCAAATCTGGTCAATCTCCTCATCGAGCGTGTCCCACACGAGCTTCTTGCGCGGCTGGACGCCCACGTCCACCGGCCAGAACCGGCGGTTGCCCGTGCGATCTCGCAGGAACATGGCGGTGTTGGTGGTGCCGAAGAACACGCAGCAGCGCGGCAGCTCCTTGACGTGACGCCCGTAGGCCGCCCTGAACCGGTCTGCCCGCAGAGACAGGAACTGCTTGATGCGAGCCACATCTGACTGCCTGAAGGCGTCCAGCTCGCCAATTTCGACCAGCCATACGCCTTGCAGCAGCTCGCTGGCCTCCTTGCCCTCGAAGGTGCGGATGCCATCGTTGAACCAGCCCTTGCTCATCTTGTCGAGCAGCGTGGACTTGCCGATGCCCTGCGGACCGGCGAGGATGAGCATAGTGTCATACTTGCACCCCGGCGTCATCGCCCGGGCCACCGCCGCCGTGAAAGACTTCCGTGTAACGGCCCGGACGTAGGGCTTATCCTCAGCGCCGAGGTAGTCGATGAGCAGGGTATCGAGACGCGGCACACCGTCCCATTCCAGCTTGGACAGGTAGTTGCGGACGTCATTGAACTTGTGCTTCTCGCTGTGCAGGGACAGAGCACCGTCGATTTTGCCGTTGCCGGTAATCTTGTAGACCTTCTCGAAGTACCAGTAGAGGCCGGCATTGTCGTTATCTGTCCACCCCCTTCTTTTGTCAAACGCGCTCCACGGCAGGTCTCCCAGCACTTCGCCGCGTCCGGCGAACTCGTTCAGCGCGAATTTGCCCCGGAGGTTCGGGTCATTTTCAAGGATGAGCCAGATGTTGTCGATGGTAGCCTTAATCGTGCCGGTCTGCCGGTTCAGCTCCAAGTCCATTGTCCAGTCGAGGTTATCACCCTCGCTGGATGAGGCCGCCTCAGCCAAGTTGCTGAAGTCGCTGACCGCAGAATCAGCTCGTTCCTTCGCAAGCTGCCGGGAGACCCGCGCGTCCTCCACAGCGAGGTTGCACATCGCCGTGTAGGATGGGAGCCTGTTCGTGGGCGTGTTTGGGTCAGCGCCATCATCGAGGTCGCCAAACTTGTGCAGGCGCACCAAGTCGAAGGCGTTGACTAACCTGCCGCAGCAGGGGTCGGTGGAGTGGTGACTGTACAGGAACATCCCGTTGTCGTACACCACTGCTCCACCGGTCGTGCTGCCGCCAAGGTAGGTGTATCTTCCTCTTGAATCATCCACCGGCGCATAGATGCCATCGAGATAGGTGTCCATCGCGCCGTAGATGTCGTATGTCCGGCAGAACGCGCCCACCACGCCAGCCTTGCTGAGTGGGTCGCTCTGCTTCATTGCCAGTTTCTTATAGGCGTTGTCTGCACCAGGGACCTGCGGCCACTTCGAGACGTCGCGCCAATCCCCGAACTTTTCGTTCATCGCGTTCAGCAGACCGTCTGCGGAGAGCATGGGCTTATCGCCGAACGTGAAGATGTACTCGCTGTCCTTGCAGCAGCTCGGCCAGTACATCAGCCGCGTGGCCTCGAACGTGGTCGGGTCAGCGAACTCAATGCCGATGCAGACGGCCATATACCGGGCCAGCGGCTCGTATTCGTCTGCCGTGACCGTGCGGTCGAGGGGCAGCAGAATACGCAGCCGGGGGCTTGCCGGTGAGTGTTTGCGAGTTGAATAGATGCAGTAGCCGCAGCCGAGCGCGTCTACGCGCTTCAGGATTTCTTCGGTGCCACCGGGCGGGATGGTGTCAAAGTCGAGGGTGATAATTTCGCGGCCTGTCACGGCCCCGGCCTTGCGGCGCGGGCCGGACAGGGTGCCAGCGACGAACCCGCCGATGTCTTTCTTGTCATCCTGTTCAGATTTCCGCAGGGAGAGGTACTCCTGCATCGTCTCCGTTGAGCGGCTGGGGATTCGGAGCTTTTCATAGAACTCCGACAGCATCAGGGTCTGCGGCTGCCAGTTCACGCTCTTTCGGTTATTGCCGACAGAGATTGTAATTTGGCGGTCATTGACCATTGGCTCCGACCTCCTTCCGTCTACCTGTATTTCTTGCCAGTTTCCTTGTCCATGAGGACGATCCGGCCCACGACCTCAAAGCCTACCAACTCTGCGCAGCCCTTCATCACGGGGATAAGGGCGCTGATGGCGGCAAGCCGGTCAGCCTCCTTGCGGCGTTCCTCCTGAGCGATGTTGCTCATGGCCTCGCCGACTGTGGGGTCAGGATAGCCCTCAGCATTTTCGTGTACGAACATGGCGTTAGTCCTTTCTGAAGAAATCGCCAACCCAGCCATCAGCGTTGAGGGGAAGGTCAGGCGCCCACGGAATCGACAGCGACATCAGCCGCACGACTTCATCGAGGTCGGCCTTCTCCGCAGGGCAGTCCACTACCACCTCGTCGTGGATGTGGAACACCACCGGGAACCCGGCGGCCTCCAACCGCTCGATGGCGATTGCAAGGCAGTCACGGGCGATTGCCTGAACACAGTTCTCCACGAGCTTGCCGCCGTAGGTTTCAAGCTGCGTCCACTGCTTCGTGGTCTGGTTGACACCATAGTAGAGGATGGAGGGACGGCCCCAAGAGTTCTCGCCGAGCGAGGGCTTCGCGTAGTAGAGCTTGCGGCGGCTCGGCAGGGTGACGGTGAGGAAGTCCAGCCCGTTCTCAATGTCCATCTCACGGGCCAGCATCAGCCCTCGGACACCCGCCGGATGGCCGGTCTGGATGACAGACACCGCCGCCGATTCGAGCGAATACCAGAGGTCCACAATGCGCTTATTGGAATCCCGCCAGCGGGAAACGATGTCCGGCAGGTCGTCTTCTGGGATGCCCATTTTCAGAGCGCCCATTGCGATGAGCGCACCGGAGCTGCCCTGATAACCCAGCGCCAGTTCAGCGACCTTGCCCTTTTGCCGCAGGGCGTATTCGGGGTTGCCCTTCTTAATTTTTTCCAGCGGGACGCCGAACATCTGGCTCGCCGACGCCTCGTAGATTTTGCCGTGGGTCCTGAACACTTCCAGCCGCCACTGCTCTCCCGCGAGCCACGAGATGACGCGGGCTTCGATGGCGCTGAAGTCAGCGTCCACCAGCTTGTTGCCTTCGGACGCCACGAACGACGTGCGGATGAGCTGGGACAGGGTATCAGGCACGGAGCCGTAGAGGAACCGCAGCTTGTCCTCCTGCTTGTTCCTGACGGCCTCACGAGCCAGCGGGAGCTGCCCAATGTAGGTGCGCGGGAGATTCTGGACCTGCACGAGACGGCCCGCCCAGCGGCCTGTGCGGTTGGCTCCGTAGAACTGAAGCAGCCCTCGTACCCGGCCATCGCCGCACACAGCGGCCTCGATAGCGTCGTACTTCTTGGTGCTGGTCTTACCCAGCTCCTGCCGGATTTCAAGCATCCGGTTAGCCGAGCCGGTCACAGCGTTGCTTTCCAGCATAGCGGCAACCGTGTCTTTCCGCAGATCAGTGACGGGCGTGTCAGTGGCCTTTTCCAGCCACGTCGAGAGCTGGGCGATGCTGTTCGGGTTTTCCAGCCCGGTGATGGAGATTGCCTCCTGCATGAGCCGGTCACGGGACTGCGCCCCGATTTCCAGAGCGCCGCGCACCATGCCCATGTCCACCGCCACGCCTCTGGCGTTGATGAGCAGGTCGGTCTGCCACTGTTTCTCGATGTCATCCGGCACTGGAAAGGCCGACAGCCGGCGCTCGATCTCCTTCTCGGTGGTGACGTCGCCCAGGCAGTAGGTCTTGAACAAATCCCACTTATCCGGGTCATGCTTCGGCAGGTTGCGGTGCCGTCCACCGTTTGATTGTGTGGGGGTGCAAGGTACACAGAAGTACCGGATGAGCGCCTTGCCTACCGAGAGCTTCTGCTTTTCGGCTGGCAGACCCAGCGCCTTGCCGGTGGCGTCCAAGCCCGCTGTGTAGCCGCAGTAGAGGCCGTGCAGCATCGTGTCCCGCCACTGGTCCACCGGCAGCAGATGACCGTAGAACTTCGAGAGACAGTACCACTCGAACGCGGCGTTGTAGGCGTGTTTGATGTACTCCGGGCTTTCTATGGCTTTATAGAGCCAGTCCGGGAGAACCTCACCTTGCGCCAAATCCACAACCACCACGGGGCTGTCGTTCAGGCTGTATGCGAACAGCAGGATCTCGAAGTCCTGGCTTTGCACATACTTGTAGGCTCCGGCCTTGCCAATGGGAACACTGCTGAAGGTTTCAAGGTCAATGCTGAGATGGTGCTTCATCCTTCCCACCTCTCTCCCGCGATAACTTCCGCGTAGGCACTCAACTGCTTGCGCTGCTTGTCGATGGCGTTGTACCCGCTGACTGAGATGATGTCGGTGGGCCACTGCTTTCCGAAAATTGCGTGAAACAGCAGCCGGCCTTTGGAAATCAGGCTGTCCAGCTCATCGAGAATGTCCGAGCGGTACTTGGCCTCCTCTACAATATTGCAGAGCAACCCCCTGCGCTGGTCCTCCGTGCAATACTTCCGGGCGAGGCGCAGCAGCTTGTTCACTTTTTTCTGCGGGGATGCGCCAAAGAACGTCCCCACGTTTATCTCAACGTACCCGTTCGGATGATTGACGCGGAACCGCTTCGCCTCCCGAGGGGTATCGAAATCAAACATAGACTTGTCCTCCTTAGAAAAAAGACACGCGACCGCTTATTCTGCGGCCGCGTGTCTTTCGCTTACTTAACCGAAATACGGCTGGCCGGTGAGGGGGTTGATAGCACCGGGCTGGACGCCCATCGGATTACCCTGCTGAGGCTGGCCGCCATAAGGACCGTCAGCGGCACCCCACGGAGCCACACCGTCAGCAGCAGCGGGCGCAGGTGCGGGAGCGGCATACCCGGTGTTGGAGTAGCTCATCTGGCCCGGGGTGGCCGGCATCGCGCCGCCGTAGGCGGGAGTAGCAGGAGCTGCAACCGTCTGGCCTACGCCGGCGAAGTCTGCGGCGGCAGACGCTCCACCAGCCAGAGGCTCACCATCGCGGGTCTTCATCACGTTGCCAAGACCGCAGCCTACGCCTCGCTTGCCGGCAGTGTTGTAGCCGAAGAAATTGATTGTCACGCGGGCATACATACCGCTGTAGATGTCCTGTGGCAGCAGCTCCGTGTTGATGTCGCTCTGGGACACCACCTGCGGCTTGTTCTTCGTGCTGGCAGTGATGACCCAGCAACCCTTGCACTCGGGGCCGTAGGGAGTACCGTTCTCACGAACGCCATCGCCGTCGTGGATGGGGATAGGCAGGACCGGAGGACGGACGCCGCCCCAAATCTTCGCCTGTGCGTCCTTGGCAGCAGCCTCGATGCTGGCGTCGATGTTCGCCTTCACCGCCGTGTCAGTCTTCGGGATGAGCAGCGTGACGGAATACTTCGGGGTCGCGGTGGGGTCGTTGTTGTTCACACGAGGGGCCACGAGGTTCACGTAGGACAGCCGGACTTCGCCGGTCAGGACCTTGGTCGGAATGTTGTTGTACATACTGTTTTCTCCTTTCGCTCTGCGACGATTTTCTTCTTCAACGGTTTTCTTCGCCCAAATAACGCCGGGGTCGTTCTCTGTGAGAACCCTCCCGCTGGCGCACTTCACACACTTGATGCGCCAGTGACCTTGATGTCGTTCAAAATGTCCGTACCCCGGCTCCACCCAGCTTCCACAGCGATAGCAGTAGCCGGGGTACTTATTACGAGCCACTTTCGGCGACGCCGGCGAAGTCGGACGCCGCGCTGCTGAATGGCTGTCTGGAATCACTCTCAGGGGCGATGGTAGGCTTGCCCTGCGGCTTGGTTACGAACTCTCCGACCAGCTCCTTGAACTTCACAGTGCCGAGCATCTTTTCAAGCTGTGCAAGGGTCTTCGGCACACTGTCGTAAATCAACGCGCGGTCTACGCCACTTTCTTGGAGCTTGTCGAGGGCTGCGTCTTGGTCGGTCCAGCAACGGCTGCTGCGGCCCTCCACTACCTTGTAGCCGGGGATGCTTTCGCCGTTGAGCATGACTTCGAGCGCTCTCTTTTTCACGGCCTCATACCACGTCACAAGGTCTTCACCTCGCGAGAGGACGATGCCCACTTCCTCCGGGGACAGGATGGCTACGTTATGGCCCGCAACGCAATCTTTGAAGTCGTCGAAGGCGCTGATGTGCTGATTCGCCTGAGCCTTGCACATACCGTTGGCCCTACAGAACCGGCACCACTCGCCGGCGTGATATTCACCGAAGCCCATGAACGCCATCTGCGCCCTGGGCTTGATGCTTTCACCCCACGCCAGCAGCTCGTCCACGCTGCAAGTCCACCCGCCGTAGGCGTTGATGCGGGGCTGGTCGATGTAAACCGTGACGTTCTTCAGAGCATCACCGAACAGCGGCTGGTAGAGCTTCAGCGCACCAAGGGCGTACAGCATGAGCTGGGGGTTCTCCTCGGGGCTGACAGGGACGCCCTTTCCGTGCTTGTAGTCCGTGATGATGAGGGTATCGCCACCGAACATCACGCAGTCACAGCGACCAAATGCCTCCGGGACGTAATCGGAGATGTCCACCTTGACCTCAAAGGCGATGTACGGTTCATTGGCGAACTCCATCGCCCGCTCTGTCAGGTGTTCCACGTATGTCTCAGCCGTGTGGAGCATCTCATCATCCCATACCTCATCGGTCTTCAGCTTCTTGATGACACGGTTGTACTCAGCAGCCTTCGCCTTCTTGAACTTCTTCTTGGCGGCGATCTCGCAGACGCTGTGAGCTACCGTCCCTTCGTGGGCGTACTCACTGGGCTTCTCAGGGAGCGTCGCTTCAAGTCGCGGCGCAAGTGGGCAGTTCAGCCAGCGATGGGCGCTGGACGGGGAAAGCAAGGCATGGTCACTCATATCTTCGCCCCCAGCTCTCTCAGGCCAGTAGCGAACGCGCCGAGCTGCTCAGGCTTCAGGTCCATGACGGCGTTTGCGCCGAAGGACATCAGCAGGTTCCGCAGCTCATTGACCTTGCCAGCATCCATGAGCGTCGCACCGGCGGCCATGATTTGGTCAATCGTGTACTGAGGCGGCTGCGCCAGCGGGACGTTGGGCGCGGGGTAGTTCGGGGTGGTCTGAGCAACAGGACCGGGGCTGGGCAGCGGATTAGGCTGGGCAGGGGTGGCGGGCGCAGGAGCCGGCATCGGAGCAGGTGCAGGGGCGGGAGCCGGAGCAGCAGTCTGAGGATTAGTCATGGGCTGCTGCGTTGCTGCCACCGCGCCCTGCTGGGGCGTGAACTTCGCGCCGCCCATCGCAGCAGCAAGGTTGTTGAGCGCCCCGACAAGTTCCGGTGCCTCAATAGTGATTCGCATTTCGAGCATGGTTTTGTCCTCCTTAAAAAGTTGTTCAATATTCGCTTCTGAATACATTCTCCCGATTCTCACCGGCCTCGAAGTACAGAAGCTCCGACAGCGGCTGGCAACCGCCGGCGTACCAATCAGATAGAGCTTGCTCTGCTACAGCGTAATCGTTCTCTGACACTGGCCTCGATTGACGCCAGTAGCCGTCAAACTGGTTCGGCGCAGACACGACAGCCAAAACTGTATCGCCGCCAAAATTTCCGGCGCTTACCCGATTCAGGATGACCTCGCATACGAGACGCTTGTCCTGCTCCTTGTCCTCATAGCACTCACCTGCAAGGGTCAGGACCATAGCCTCGACGTCCTCATCCGACCACGGAACCTCTGGTGTAGCACTCACCATCGGTGGGGCGCTCGGCTTTGGAGTGATTAACGCATACTGCGTTTTCTCCACAACAGGGTCTGGCAAGCTCGTGTTTTGCCCTCCATCGTTGCAGGACGTGAGAAAAAGGGATACCGCGATCACGGCTACTGCGAGGGCCGGTTTTGTAACTTTGGCTATTTCAATAGTCTGCTGGATTTGAGCAAAACGAAGGAGGACAACATCATGGAAATGCAGGAGGTCATCAGCAGAGCCGAGCGGAATATTCGTCAGGCGCTGCGGGATTATGGCGCTCATACCAGCCAGACAGACGTGTTGGACGACGTAACGGACGAGTTCATATATCGCCTCGCAGCCGACAGCAGCTACGCAAAGCAAGGCTTGCGGAAATTGTTCAGCAAGTCTCCGGTCTGGAATGAGGAGCTGGATGCGCTGGTCATCAACGGGACGCGGACGCATGACCCGGACTACGACCGGATTCACCGGTTGGCGATGCAGATTTTGGAGAAGCCGTTCAAGTCGCTGGACTACGACTACAACGACATTCTGAAAGCGATCTGCTTTTTCTCGAACCCGGACGCCAGCGAGCGCGACAGGGAGAGTTACATCGAGGCCATCAGGAAGTTGGCCCCGAAAGCCTACACGCCCACGAAGAAGCCGAGCCGCGTGTTCAAATCGCTGTGTGTGGCGCTGGGCGTAGCGGACGAGACTGCTGGCAGCGAGTTCCAGAGGCTCTACGCTCAGTTCGCCGATGAGCTGAGTGCCAAGCAGATTGGCTTCAAGCTGTTCGTCAGCATCAATCCGGCGCACTTCATCACGATGAGCAACCCGAAATGCGACAGCCGGGGCGCGACCCTCACGAGCTGCCATTCGTTCAACTCGACCGAGTACAGCTACAACAACGGCTGCACCGGATATGCGCGGGACGAGACCAGTTTCATCGTGTTCACAGTGGCCGACCCAACGGACCCGGAGACGCTGAACAACCGGAAGACCACGCGGCAGGTGTTCGCCTACCGGCCCGGCAGCGGACTGCTGTTGCAGAGCAGGATGTACAACACCGCCGGTGGTGTCTACGGAGCCGCTGAGGATTCCAAGCTCTACCGCGATTTGGTGCAGCGCGAAATCTCGATGCTGGAAGATGTGCCGAACCTGTGGAAGACCTACTCGTCCATCGGAGACAAGGCAGACCTCGTTGTCGCGGGAGACGGCTTTGGCGGGTATCAGGATTGGACGTATGAGAACTTCGACGGCCATATCAGCATCCGCGCTGATTGCGATGAGGAGACAGTGGACCCGTTGGACATCGGCACTCGCGGCCTGTGCATTGTCTGCGGATGTCCAATCAGCGATGGTCTTTACTGTGAAGACTGCAAGAATGGCGGGGATTGTTGCTGTGACGAGTGCGGCGGCTATTTCGATGAGGACGATATGCGGGACGTCCGAGATTCGCGGGGCAACTGGATCTCGGTCTGTGAGAATTGCCGCGATGAGTATTACACCTACTGCGATGAGTGTGAGGAATACTGGCCGAATGACTGCGTGAGCTATATTGACGGCGTGGACTACTGTGACAGCTGCCGCGATGAATACTGCGAACGGTGTGAGGAATGCGGCGAGTGGCACCGCCGGGATAATATGTATCGGGCGTACCGCAACGGCAACGAAGTGTGGGTATGCGAGGATTGCCGAGAGGACTATTGCTACTGCGAGAAGTGCGATGACCTGTATCACTGCGATGATATGAACACGGTCTACACGCCACAGGGCGAGCTGATGGTTTGCGATGACTGCGTGGAGGATTATGACCGTTGCCCGCATTGTGAAGAACTGATTGAGATGAACGACGACGGCACCTGTCCGAATTGCGGGGCTGTCATTGAGGAACAGGAGGCTGAAGCTGTATGAAACCGTTGGAAGATTACCTGAGACCCACCCAGAAGGAGCTGTTCTCCAAGCTGTGCGCCATGTATCGTGACCGCGCGGTCATCTGCAAGAACAAGTACATCATCGTCCGTGGAGAAGCGCCGGTTATGCTGCTGGCCCACCTCGACACGGTTCACAAGGAGCCGGTGAAGCACATCTGCAAGAATGGGAACGGAAACATCCTGATGTCCCCGCAGGGCATCGGCGGTGATGACCGGTGCGGTGTCTATGCGCTGACCGCCGTCTATGAGCAGTCGCAGGTTAAGCCTTGGCTCCTGTTCACCTGCGATGAGGAGATTGGCTGCGTCGGGGCCGAAGCGTTCTGTTCCCGACACGAGGCCGGCAAGACCCCGAAGGGCCTTGATGAGCTGAAGCTGCTTGTCGAGATTGACCGGAAGGGCCGGAACGACGCGGTGTACTACGACTGTGACAACCCGGAATTCGAGGCTTACATCACCAGCAAGGGCTTTGAGACGCAGTGTGGTTCGCTCAGTGACATCTCCTACGTCGCGCCGGAGCTGGGCGTGGCGGCGGTCAACCTCTCGTCTGGCTACTACAACGCGCACACGCAGCACGAGTACATCAACCGCAAGCACCTGAACGCGACGGTGAAGAAGGTCCTCGAAATCGTGGCCGACGCTGCGCAGCCGGACTTCCCGAAGTATGAGTACATCGAGCGGAAGTTCTACCGCAGAGGTGGCGGTCTCGGTGGCTGGGGCGGCTACCGGTACTGGGACGATTGGGATTACCGGGGGCTTGGGAGCGCGAAAGCCCCCGCCGAAGAAGATGACTTCGACGAGGGCGAGGTAGACATGGACAGCATTCCCGAGGACATCCGCGATGAGTATTTCGCTCTGCTGGACTTCTACAGCCCGGAGGAGCTGGAAAGCGTCAGAGCCGAGATGGGTGACGCCGGCATCTCCATGCTGTGCCAGTCCGAGTTCGGCGATGACTACTACGGTATGTTCGGAGATTACAGAGAGGAGGTTGTTCCGCAATGACGCTTCAGGCCAAAGAGTTCGACCTGCTGGTCGAGATTTACAAGCACCTCAGTTCGGATGGGCAGAGGCCGGAATTGGCGGCGGCTTTGCTCCGGGTCATTAACCGGACGAATGCTGAGAGGGAGCGGGCTTGGGCGGCGAGGCACCGCCCCGGACCCATCCCGAAAAGCATTAGGCAGAAGTTAGAGCGGGAGGACAAGCCGTTGATGATACGGCTGTTGGAAGCGGGCTATCCGTATTCCGAGATGGACCACCACGAATCCGACCTGTACGTCTATGTCACGCCGGTGTCAACGCGGGTTATTGAGCAGTGGTGCAGAGAGCATCGGTTCGATCGGACGTGGCACTGTCCAACATTCTACGACCAGCTCACCGGGCGGCTGATGTATGACTGCGCGTTTCAGTATTTCGAGGAGGTGAGCGACCGTGTATTGCAATCCAGATAAGTGCTCGCACTGCCAATACATCGGCGAGGGCGATAGCTGGTGTGACGAACTTCACGAGATCGTGCTTTCTGACTGGGAGCCGACTGAGCACTACATGGGGCCGGGCTGTCCCTATCTGGCCCAGCCCCGACGCAGGAAGCGCCGCCGGAAGAAGAAAGGCCCGGACGCCGGAACGGTCGTGAAGTATGCCATCCTGACCCTGCTCGGCATCTGGCTGTACCGCCTCGGCGCTGACTATGCCTATGCCCAGCGCGGCTACTTCGCGGTGGGTGGCGAGGTCTTGGCTCTCCTGCTCCCCTACTTCTACTGGGCTGTGAGCCGCACGGTCAAGGACTTCGTTGCGGACGTGAAACGGAGGTGAGCGGTGGTGACTGTAGAGAAGATTATTGCAGAGCTGAAGATTGGCGGGTATCTGGACGCCGCCGAGTACATCGAGCGCCAGTTCGCCACCATCAACCGGACTGCTGAGTTCGGTTACATGAAAGCGTTCATTGTTGAGGGCGACTTCTCGGATGAACGCTACCGCGCCCAGCTCCGGGCGCTCTGGACAGCGTACTGCCTCCATCACAATCTCGATGTGGACACGGCGGGGTATGATGCAGACCTGAACGGTCTGTGGTGCAAGATTATCGAGGTCGGACAGGCGGACAACTGGTACAGCCTCGACCACTTCGAGAACTTCATGTGTTACCTCTTGGTGTGATGTTTCGACTGTCGGTGATTTTTCTCGAAAAATATTCGGAAAAACCATTGACAAAACCACGCTATCGTGGTAGAATGTAGATAGTGAAAAACAAATCACAAGACCACGGAGGTTGATGAAGATGATGAAGCATGAGTTTGAGGCGCTGGCCGGCTATGAGGTTTCCTTCGAGGACTACAACCGCATCATTGAGCCGATGTACATGGCAACAGAGCTGAGCAAGGAAGACTTCGTTAAGTGCATCGACCGCAAGCGGTTTGCCCTTCCGACCAAAGCCGAGCTGCTCGCCGCGATGCGGAAGGAGGCCAAGCACCTCTATGACATTTGCGGTCGGTGCTGCGACTTCGAGAGCGAGCAGCGGCTGGAACGTCTGGCGCACACCTACCTGAAGCGGGTCTATGGCGTTGACTGGACGGTTGACAGCCAAGCATATGCGTTCTTCCTGAAGGGCTATGAGTACCCGGACATCCAGCGGGGCTGCACCTATCCAAGAGAGCTTGTGCTGGGTCGGGGCAACCGTGAGTATGAGCGAATCGCTTTGGTGAAGAAAGTCGCCTGAGCGTTGTGAGAGTTGACCTATCGGCTGAACGGGGAGAAAGGAAAGAGCATGAACGTCACGAGAGAAGAAAAGATGGCCGAGGCCATTGAGCGCATGAAGGCTCTCCGGGTCTTCAAGCCCACCATCAAGCAGTTCAAGGATGATGGCTATATCAGCATCAGCGAGCCGCCCTTTGGCGCGTTCTATTGGGCAGAGGGTGATGACCTGAAGCGCATCCGTGAGTTTGAGGAGCAGAACAACGCGCTGGTCTATCTGGTGGTCCGCAGCTATACGACTTTTGGCAAGATGGACTGCTACCTGTACGTCAGCGACTACACGGAGGAGTGGGCGCAGGATCGCGATGACATCAAGGAGATGCAGCCGCTCGCCTACGTGTACAACCACGATATGCCCGATTGCTCCGAGTTCGGTTGCATCGGCATTGCGGGTACGCCGGCGGCGGGTCTGCGCCGGACATGGTGAGAGGAGGTGAACAGCATGAGCGGAGAGATGATGACCTTCCCGAGCAAGTGGGAACAGTTCTTGCATGACTATGAGTTCGAGGACGCCAGACGGATTTACACCAACGGCTCCCGCCTGATTCCGTCCTTTCGGGTCAAGCAGATGATGGAGCACTACGCGCCCAGCGTCGAGCAGACCGGATGGTATGGTGTTGTTCGCTGGTGCGCCGAGGACGTGATCGCCGCCGCAGAGCAGAACGGTGTTACGCTCACCGAGGCGCAGGCCGAGAAGTGGCTGGAAAAGAACGAGCGCTGGTTCAAGGAGATGCTCACTGAGTACGGCAATGAAGTGCTGGCCTCTGCCAGCAAGGAGAGTTTTGAGGAGGTATGCAAGGCATGAAGAACGAATCTCGTGAGTTCGAGATGGAGCTGGAACTGAAAGCGCGTGTGGCAACGCGGGACATCGACGACATTATGTGCGCGGCGCTGGAAGGCGGTATTACCGGCTGGTGTAGAGCGGCAAAGCCGGTAGGCAAGATGCTTGGCGAGTACGGCCATGAACAGATTGCGCGCGGTGGCTCCCTCATGCTCTATGATGCTGAGAGCAGCGATAAGTGGGAGCTGACGCTGGACAAGTTCCTGCGCGGGCTGGCTCTCGTCATTGAAAGTGGGGCATCTGTGACCATCGACGCTGAGAGCGGCTACATCGATACTTCAGACGTAGACGCTGAGTGCGCCGACATGATTATCCAGTTCGCCTTGTTCGGCGATTTGGTGTTCGGGTGAGCGTGGAAAGGAGGAACCGTGAGTGGAAATCCGAATGATTACGAAAGCAGAGGCTGATGACATTATCGCCACCCGCGAGCCGCGCGGCCTGTTCTATCTGGATACCGGCAAGAGCTTCATCGGCATTGACAACAGCACTGGCTACGCATGGACGGAGGAGTTCGATACCCTGCCGAAGTGCAGAGCATGGTTGTTGCAGGAGCCAGACAGCGGGCCGGAGCCGCGCACCTACGTTGTGACCGAACAGTGCTCCAACTGCGAGCGGGAGGTCGAGATTCACGGCTGGGACACCGAGCGGGACGGCTATCAGGCATTCTGCCCGTATTGCGGAGGGGTGCTCATGCTCTGCGACGAGTGCCAACACAGCGAGCAGCGTCAGCCCTGTGATTTTGATATGGGCACTGGTATGTGCCGGCATCGCCGGAGACCGGAAGGAGCGACGCACGATGTACCCTGACGGAGAGGTTGATTGCCTTCACTGCGGAAGCTGTAAGTTCTTCGGCCATGTAGGGCCGGGACACACGCCTTGCCAAAAGCGAATAGACCATGTGACCGTCCGGTTCGCGCATCCGTGGTTCAAGACTTATGACTGCAATCAGTTCACCGGCGTGATATGCTCCGACTTTGAGCCAGCCGAGCGGTGCGTATACCTTGCTCGGACATGGCGCGGGTTTGATTACTACTGGCCCAGATTCTTGGACCAGTGGGGCAGCGGTCAAGGTAAGACCGGGAGCGTCGCGTTTACGCTGGATGGCAACACAAAGGTACGATACCACGTAAAGACAGAGTATTTCGTGTACGGCGACAAGCTGTTCGTGGACGGCAAGCTGAACGCTCATGAGCGTATGTTCTACGTGGTGGACCGGCGATCGCCGATTGGGTATCGACTGGTGACACAGCCGTGGGACCCATTCGCTCAACCTCAGACTGAGGGTGAGCGCATAAGAGCCGAGATATTGAACAGACGAAAGGAGACGGCAGTATGAACATCAACAGAGGAGACATTTGGTACATAGGCAACGGCTACCCTGCCGTTGGCAGCGAGCAGCGTCCGGGCCGCCCCGCCGTGGTGGTCTCAAACCAGCAGAACAACCGGTACGGCGAGGTCGTGGAGGTGATATACCTTACGACTGCGCCGAAGCGCGATCTGCCTACCCACGTCACCATCCGCAGCTCTGGCCGCGTCAGCACAGCGCTCTGCGAGCAGATTTCTACGGTATCAGTGGAGCGGCTTGGGAACTACTGCGGCCACGTGTCGGACAGCGAGCTGACCGCGATTGAGAACGCCATGCTTATCTCGCTGGGCATCCAGCTTGCGCCGGTGAGCGAGGAAAGTGAGGAGACCCCCCCCATGCCGGAATCACGGCTCGTCGAAGTCGAAGCTCGGTGCCGTGTCTTGCAGGAGCTGTATGACGCTCTGCTGGACAGGTTCGTCAAGGCTGGATGAGAACATAAAAAAGCCTCACGCGGCTCGAAGGGCAGCGTGAGGCAAAAGTAAGGAGGTTGTCAGCATTGCCGGAGAAAAAGTCGGATGCGGTGCGCCGGCTCGTAGCAGCCGGTGAGTATCGGAAGGCGCTCGGCATCGCAAAAGACTTCCGGCTTGGCATCGGTCAGGAGGAACGAAATGCGATGCGTCTGGCGTATGAGTGCATGGTCTGGCCTGACTTCTACAGACAGATGGGTCGGGACGTCAGGAGCGAGATAAAGGTCGGCGTGGAAGTCTTGGTTAAGCTGTATGGAGCCTGATGGTATTGACACGACATCGTGGTATGTGGTACAATGTCCACAAGGAGGCGATGACGTGGAGAGGAAAAGTACGCAAGCTCACATCGACGCGAATGCACGGTATGACAAGAAAGCATACGCTCGTGTGCTGCTCCGTGTTCGGAACGACAGCGAGCTGAACCTTGACGCCATCCGTGCTCATATCGCTGAGACAGGCGAGAGCTTGAATGGCTTCATCATGCGGGCTATTGCGGAAGCGCTAGAGCGCGATACACAGCAAAATGCCAAGGAACCCGCCGAGTGAGGCGGGTTCTTTTTATACCCGGAAATTCGACTGTCGGTGATATTTTCCGAAAATTTTTCCGAAAAACTATTGACAAAACCACGATAGCGTGGTAGAATGATGATAGTGAAAAACAACACGCCACCTACAAGTCGAAGGAGGAACACCTGATGATTAAGACGTTCAAGCAGTTGGTAGCCCTCATTTCGGAAATCAACTCTGAAGATGACCGCAGCTATACGCTCGGTGAGATTGACCGCTCTTTCGAGCGAGAGAAGATTTCGTGGAGCGACCACGAGATGCTCTATCAGCTCGCTTGCAAGGTGGCTGCGTGAAGAAAGGATGGAGCATGATGAATCGACAGGTCTACGGTTACGTCAATGGCAAGGCCGTTTACAGCGGCGAAGATTTCGTCTTTGAGAAGCGGGGCTTCGGCCCCATCAGCGATGACGCCGCGCTTATCGCCTACGCAGAGAAGGTGACACACGGCTGGCACAGCGCCGGCTGGAAGCGCACCTTCACCACGTTCTTCCTCGACACCTACGAGGTCAGCCGGGAGTTCACGAAGGCGGAGTTCGCCAGACTTCAGGAGCTTCAGCGGCAAGCGCGAGCTGAGAAGCGGGCTGCTGATGAGGCCCGGTGCTGGAAGAAGGTCGGCACCTACGCATATGCAGACAACAGCGTCGAGGAGGTGTGGGAGGACAAGGACGGCAACCGCAAGACGGTGATGGCCGTTTACCCCCACGGGGACGCTTGCTGAAGCTCTGGGTGGCTTTTTCAATCCGGCAGAATCTGACTATCGGTGAATTTTTCCGAAAAATTTTCTCGAAAACTCTTGACAATACAACGCTATCGTGGTAGAATGTAGACAATGAAACAAACCACATCAACTACGAAAGCGGAGGTTAGAACAATGAGTTATGTGTATGCAGCGATTGGGCACTTCAAGGGTTCCGAGAACATGACCTGTGTAGCGAGCACCAATGCCACGAAGAAAGCGTTTCAGGATGACCTACGCGGGAATGAGTTCGTGGCCTATGCCGTTCTGACCGAGTGGATGTTCGACAGGCTGATGTCTTTGAAGGACTTCGAGCTGTACGAACAGGTGAAGAAGTTGACCTCGAACTACCGGAAGTGGAATGATCTGACGGACTACATCGAGCAGTGCAGTGACATCATCGCCAGCAAGATGCAGGCGGCCAGAGAAGACGAGTGCATCGCATAAAGCCGAAACGCCCTGCGGGGCGTCGCCGGGAACTGCCCCACCCGGCCTGATGATGGCAGGGCAGAAAGGAACGTACATAATGAAGCTGAATGAGACGAAGGACTGGAAGGCCGTCCACTTCGAGGGCCGCACTATTCTGCGCTCCGACCGCAACTTGTACCCGGAGGCGGATTGGTGGGCGCTGGTGTCATCCGTGGAAGTGGAGCCGATGAAGCAGCCGGGGCATTACAAGGCGGTTTGATTCTCAGCCCCAGCTAAATCAGTGAGCGGGTCGATATAGGCAAATGCAGCTATCCATCTTGATAGATAACAAGAAAGGAGGGTCTGGTTATGAAGAGGATCGTATCAGGGCTGCTGCTTTTGGCCCTGCTGAGCGGCTGCACATCGGCAGCTATGCAGAAAACGCCGGAGGACTCCGGCAGGGATGCGCCGTTGACTGTCGTACAGGAAAACATGCCGGAGGATTTTGCAGTCCGGTTCACATGGTGGTATGATACCGACCGAAAGAATATCATGGACACGCAGGAGGGTCTGCTGCAAAGAGATCTTGTCACTGAGGGAACCGCCTCTGTGGAGTTTCGACCGGATACAGCGTTTTTGCAGGAGCTGTATGCGCTTGTTTGCGAGGATGGATTCCTGGATATTCGGCGGCCAATGATCTCGCAGGAGCTGACAACAGATGATACGTTGGTCGCGGTGATGCCAAATTGCTGGTATGAGATCCGTGTCACAAAGAATGCGGAGCAGTACCTGATCTGCGGCGATATGACTGCGGCAGCTTATACACAGACAGATGCGGACGCTGCCTGCTTTATGAAGACGGTGGAAGCCCTGCTGGGGCTGGTAAAAGGAACTTCTGCGTGGGCGTCTCTTCCGGAACCAAACGCAGCTTATGAGTGATCGCCGCCATGGCGTCTTTCTGTTCTTTTCTGCGGTTCAAACTCCCGCGCAAGCTACACCGGCCTGCGCGGGAAATTTTATCAGGTCATCACTTCTGCTCCTGAATATAGAGGTTTACGCGGCTCTGGATGAGACGGCTGGCTTCCTCGACGCTTCTGTCACCGGCAAGATAGCCTGCGGCTTCCTCGGTAATGATGCTCAGGACGCTCTGGTCGTAGTCTAAAAAGTTGGTCGTAGACTCGATCAGCTCCATGACGGTGTCGTACTGCTCCTGCGTGACAGCATAGAGCTCGATCATTGGCTCGTCGCCATAGCTCATGCCGCCGGAGGAAATGGGGATCGGATCACCGTTCTCGTCAAGCACCTGGCTGCCGTTGGCGTCGGTCTGATATTCCTGCGTCATGGCTTTCCCGGCCATGGCGTCAAAGGCAGACCTCAGGATCGGGAAATTCCAGAGGTTTTTCTGGTATTCCTCAGAGAGCGTCGAACGGATAAACGCCCAGGCGTCTGCCTTATCCTTGCAGGCCGTGGTGATGCAGAGCGTTACGCTGGCAGTAAAGGCGCTGCCGCTGGAGCCATCTTCCCGCGGGAAACCAACAAACCGGATATCGTGATCGAGCGCGGCAAAGGTATAGTAGATGTTGTCAAAGTCGTTGAGGTTCATAGGATACAGCAGCTGTTTGCCGCTTTTCATGCGGGTAAAGTCGCTTTCATATTCTCCGTCGCTCTGCCAGCTGAACTCTGCCGGGAGCGGCTTGACGAACTCCAGAAGGGCGCGGAACTCGTCAGAATCAAAATTGCAGGTGCCATTCTGCCAGTCCATGAAGTCCTTCGCGTTCATGGCGACGCAATACATGAGCATCTCCGACTGGGTGTAATACTGGTTGAATACCATCGCGCCTTCGGGCAGCTTGCTGAGCGCGTTCTTGACGTCAGCCAGCGTCCATGTCGTGTAATCGCCGACGATCCTGCCGAGGCCGACTGCCGTGGTGATGCCAAAATTGATGGGCAGCTGATAGAGCTTTCCATCCACCTGCGCGGCCTCGACCGGGCGGGTCATGAGTTTGTCGCGCGAATAGCCGGGGTCGGCGTCAAGATACGGCCAGAGGTTCTCCAACATTCCCCTGGCAGCATACTGCCGGATCGGCAGCATCATATTGCCAACGATCAGATCCGGTATCTTGCCGGCGAGAACTTCGGTGTTGAACACGGTAAGGCCGGCATAGTAATCCTCGCCGTCTGCATACTCCGCATAATCCCTGACCACGATGCGGCAGTCGGTGCTGGTCTGGTTGAACTTGACGATCTGGCTGCGGAGGTTATAATCAAGGCTGAAGCAGGCCAGCGTCAGCTCTGTTTTCTGCTGCACATCGGCAGCATCCATGCGGTTCAGCACCAGGATCCGCTGCCGCTCCCGCGTTCCGTCATAGCTGTGCCCAAGGGTCACAGTGGCAATGCGACCGTCAGTCAGGAAGTCGAGGCGATTGTAACGGATGGTATTGCTGTCCACATCACATGCCAGCCAGTCGACGACCTTTTCCACCTCGCCGGTGTCCTTGCGTTCGCCGAAGATATTACCGCCGTCTATAAAGAAATACCGGTAGACATCATTGCCCGGCTGCAGGCTCCATGCGCGGGAAGAGACCGGTGTTTCCTTTCCCCAGTTCTTCGTTTCAGGGTCAAGCTGTTTGAAGGCCATCTTCCCGTCATTGTAAGTAGTCAGTGCGCCGACTTCACCGGCAGAGAGCTGGCAGAGCTGGCCGGAAAGCTCATCAGCGGATTTGCTGAAAACGAAGCTGCCATCCGGCCCATAAACATTGACTGTCTGATAATCGTAGGTATAGACATAGCCCTTATCATCGGAGAGCAGGGTGTCAAGGTACGAATAGCCCCAGTCTCCTGTGCTGTTCGGATCTTCCTCGTTTGCGGGGATGATGGTGCGAAGCAGCGTGCCATGCGCATCCAGCTGGATGAGCTCCGAAAGGGAGGGCCCCATCTCGCCGTCATCCGTGTAAAGGTCTGTCCGGCGGTAGATCCAGAGCGTGCCGTCTGTGCCGGCCGCGAGGGCATGGATCTCGGCGCTGCTGTTGCTGCTGCGGAAAATCTGTGTACCATCGTCCAGATCTTCCACATCAGGCTTGTCAACGTAGTTGACGAGCTGTACGCATTCTCCGCTGTCAGGGTCAAACCGGAAAAGGCCCTCGGAATAGGTGTCATAAGAAACCTCATTGCCGTCTTTGTCAATGTAGGTATCCTGTCCGCTGAGAATACTGGCAGTAAAATAAAGTGTACTGCCCGAAACGCAGCTCCGGCTGATCCACTGGATCGGTTCCGGCAGATCAAAATACTGCGGTTGATAGGCGTATTGAGACGCTAGCTCCGGTATCGTCTCCTGCTGTGTATTCTGGCCTGAATTGTCTGTCTTTGTTTCGTTTTTGCTGCACCCGACAAGTGTGCCGAGCAGCAGCACAAACGCAAGACAGACGGAGAGCGTTCGTTTTATCATTGTTCGTCCTCCTCGTTTATGTTTACCATAATAAATCATTATCAATTTATGTGGTTTTCTACAAAAATGAACCCGCTTATTTACTATCCTCCCTTTTGCCCGAGCACAACACGCTCTACCGTGTCTTTGTTTTCTGCATCATAGAATACAAGAATCGTTGTGTCCGCATCAAGGTCCCACACATCCGCCCAGATCCCGGAAGGCGTGGCGTCCGGCTCTCCCCAGTTGCGGCGGAGACTGTCTCTGTCCTGTGCCCGCAGCTGCTCCGCTGCATACTGCTCACCCTTTTCCAGAATATACGCGGCCACGGTTTCTTTGGATGGAATGCTGTTGTCGATTTTTTCTCTGTCGGAGAGCCGCACCGCCAGCACAAGCGCCAGAAATACACAAACGGCTACGGTTGTAATGATCCGTCTTTTCATAATCCGCCTCCAATCCTGTTATTTCCATATTTGTTGTTTACATGGGAACTCTCTGTCCTGCGTTGCCACTTTTTCGTCTCTACCAGAAATAATATTAAGACTTTATATCAAATAAGTCTTGCCAACCCCTGCTTTCTCCTGTATAATATAAATACAGGGGAACCACGAATGCAACACCCTTGGAGACAGCGGGAACATCCCTTCTCCTCCGATCTCATAGCTTTGATCTTCTGGTTTTCCCAATGCACAAGATACTGGCTGCGGGCGGATGCTACCCTGTCAGTATCTGCTGTATGTCATCCCTGTCCTATGGCAGGTTCCCCCTATGCCTGCTGTGCTCCTTCCTCCGCCGCCCCTGTGCCAGTACAGGGGCGGCCCCCTTTTGCCTTTTTGACAACACGGACGGCTCTGCCCCGGCTGTCATCCTCAACACAAAGTTTTTACGTCACATGTTTCTTTTTGTGTTAAAATGGCAGTGAGCTTACCGGATTGCAGTTTCATTTTGCCGGGAAGCTGATTCTGACGCAAAGGATGGTTACGCCGATATGACAGCCTCTTCGTCTCTCCCGTTTCATGAAAGCCCGCACCGCTACTTTGTCATGCGGAATTTGTACGAGTCCGCTGTAAAGCAGCTTGTGCTGAAGCTTGAGATTTTGAACAGTGAATTCAATACGCTGTATGCACGAAACCCCATCCATCATATTGAAAGCCGGGTCAAATCCTCGGAAAGCATCGCCGCCAAGCTCCAGAGAAAGGGATCTCCGGTTACGCTCGAAGCTGCGGTGCGGGATATCAACGACATTGCAGGCGTCCGCGTCGTCTGCAATTATATTGACGATGTATACCGAGTCGCCGGGATGCTGGAGCGGCAGGAGGATCTGGAGATCGTCAAGCGGCAGGATTATATCAAAACGCCGAACTATAACGGCTACCGTTCTCTGCATCTGGATGTCCGTGTTCCCGTGTATCTTTCCAACCGGACGGAGCACGTCGTCGCCGAGATCCAGATCCGCACGATCGCAATGGATTTCTGGGCCAGTCTGGAGCATGACATCCACTACAAGGCGGACCGGGCAAAGCTCCCGGCGGGCATTGATGAAGAGATGTTTGCCTGTGCGGAAACGATCGCCGAAATTGACCGGCAGATGCAGGATATGTACCGCCGCATCGCGGACGCGGAAGCGAATGGAGACGCCGTCAAAAAGTAAAGTTTGCTTCTTTCAGAGAGGCCGGCAGCTGCATGGTTTTGCAGCTACCGGTCTTGCTCAGTCCTTCCAGGTATCGATTAGAAGCTCGATCTCTGACGTGAACCGCCGCAGCCGCTGATTGGACTGTTCCTTGCAGGCCATCGCAACCGCGACAAGCCGCTGTGCCGCCTCTACAAGCTGCGCAAAGACTTCCTTCTTTCGCGCATGCCCCTTTTTCTCAATGCGCTGCCCCTCTGTGACCATCAGGAACAGCCCCTGCAGCAGATCAAATTCTGTTCCACTGAACGGAGCAACCGCGCTGTAGCCTTCCGAAACCAGCCGATCGCGGAAGGCTTCACAGTTTTCTTCGTCCCCATGATTGACAAACACAACGCGCGGTTTGCGCTTGATTGCCTGTACCCATTTGAGAAGCCCGTCTCTGTCCGCGTGTCCACTGGTACCGTGCAGGGCACAGATCTCGGCGCTGACCGAGATCTCCTCACCAAATAAGCGGACTGTTTTTGCACCGTTCAGCAGACTACGCCCCAGCGTTCCCTCCGCCTGATATCCGGCGAACAGGATGATATTCTCCCATTTCCAGAGATTGTGCTTGAGGTGGTGCCGGATACGTCCCGCGTCACACATGCCGCTTGCAGAAAGGATCACCTTCGGCCTCGGATCGTCGTTGATCTTCTTGGATTCCTCCACACTTTCCGTCAGGTACAGATTGGCGGACCAGAGCGGATTGATTCCCTGCCGCAGCAGATTTCTCGTTTCAGCATCGAGATATTCCGGCTCGCACTGCATGAAAACAGCCGTCGCCGCCTCAGCAAGCGGACTGTCCAGATAGACCGGCCAGCCGTCGTGGCTCTGCACCAACCGCTTCTGCTTGATCTCGCGGATCGCATACAAAAGCTCCTGCGTTCTGCCGACCGCGAACGCCGGAACGATCACGCTGCCGCCCCGGTCAAAGGCGCGCTGCAAAACAGCGGCAAGCTCAGCAACGGTATCTCCGGGCTTCTCATGCAGCCGGTTTCCGTAGGTGGATTCGATCA
>ERZ779843.1080-NODE-1080-length-34601-cov-3.590922_pt1 | contig 34601 bp, 51 predicted proteins | sample MGYA00511560_ERZ779843 | MGnify/ENA primary metagenome ERZ779843 (study PRJEB29588, sample SAMEA2158062) | human gut metagenome | biome: human gut; feature: human-associated habitat; material: faeces | place: Denmark | collected 2008/2010 ... | reverse complement strand
GTACGTACGTTTCCACGGTAGACATGCAGAAGCATTTTGTCAAACGCATCAAGCGGAATTTACTATATTCTCATAATAGTATTGAAGTTTTGCAACGTCTCGATGCGGCCTACCAGCGTTTCTTTAAGAAGCTTGCTAAGCGGCCGCCTAAGTTTCGTCGTGCGGCCGACTTCCAATCATTCGTCTACAAACTCCACTATGGCTATAAAATAGATGGCAATTGCTTTACGATTAACAGACTTAAGAAAACTTATAAATTTCACAAATCACGTGACTTTAATGGCGCGATAAAGACGGTTCGCGTTAAGCGTGATCCGTGCGGTGACTTTTGGTTGTACGTTACGACCGATGCTAAGGTTGAATCCAGCAACACGACACATGATGGTGCGGTTGTAGGCATTGACTTTGGTCTTAAGACGTACTTGACGTTATCCGACGGACGCGTGTACGAGAATCCTCAGTTTTTCAAGCAGTCGCTTCGTGATATTCATAAGGTGCACCGTCGGTTGAGTCGCTCTATAAAGGGTTCTAATAATTATCGTCGTCGCCGTTTGGAGCTTGGTCGGCTTTATCGTCGCATTAGCAACCACCGTGATGATTATCAGTGGCGCTTGACGCATGAGCTATGTCGTCGTTATTCTACGATTTGCTTGGAGACATTGAGTCTAGAGGGCATGCGTCGTTTGTGGGGCCGTAAGCTTTCGGACCTTAGCCACGCATCTTTCGTGTTTCGTTTGGAACACGTAGCCGTTAAGTACAACACTAACGTTGTTCATGTTGACAAGTGGTTTGCTAGCAGCAAGACGTGTAGTGGTTGCGGGTACGTTAATAAGGAGCTTCGTTTGGTTGATCGGTCGTGGACTTGCCCACAATGTGGCGCACGCCATGATCGTGATTTCAACGCAGCGTTAAACATTAAGCGTTCGGGCATGGACGCGTTGATTAGTGGTTGTAAGCCCGCTTTTAGCGGCAGCCATGTTTGAGTCAAGAATCCAGTGTCTTTAGGCGTGGGAGTGTGTCAATGTTTTGTAAAATTTAATAAATCATGAAAAGTGTAAAAGCGAAAGCGAAGGAGTATTTAGAGTCTTTGCCGCGCGATGCGTTATCATGTTATATTGGTATGCCGAAGGTGGTTATAGCTGTTTCGCTAGCGGAGCAGGAAGCCGAGGAGCGGATGCGGGCTAAAGCAATCAGCGCGTTCGATGATATGTGGTTCGAGAATGGTGAGGATGGAGAGTTCGAGCCGGATTATGAGTATCACCGAAGGAATTTCATCCAAAAACTGAACGAGGATGAAAACGATTGAGGAAAGGGCGATAGAGTGGGTGGATTCACAGGGAGCTGGGAGCGTGCACCCGTACAACAGGCAGGCGATGGTGGACGCTTATATTGCCGCTTATGAGGAACTGACCCGGTGGAACGATCCGAAAGAAAGCGTTCCGGATCATGAATGGGCTGTGCTCGTAAGGATCACTACAAGGATTTACGACATTGGCTCTTACAGCAACAAAATGGGACGCTGGCTTATTGGAACCAATTCCTTTGGTCGGGACGAAGTTCTCGGCTGGCGGGAGATTCATTAACGGAGATAACCATGAAAAAGATACGAGTAATAGTGGCCTGCGAGGAATCGCAGGCGGTGTGTAAGGCGTTTCGTGAACGCGGATTTGAGGCATTCAGTTGCGACATAGAGCCTTGCTCCGGCGGTCATCCAGAATGGCACTTTCAGGAGGATATTTTCACAGTGCTGCGGAGGGAACCCACATTTGATTTGATGATCGCTCACCCACCATGTACTTTCTTGAGTAACGCAGGGGCATGCCGACTATATCCGCAAGCTGGCAAATTAGACCCGGTTCGTTATAAGAAAGGGTTAGACGCCAAGAGGTTTTTCATGCAGCTGCTTGAATGGCCGATCAAACATGTAGCAGTGGAAAACCCAGTATCATCCAGAGTATTCGAAATGCCTGAGTACGACCAAGAGATACAGCCATATCAGTTTGGCCACCCATACACCAAAAAAACGCGCTCCGGGGCAGAACTCTGTCCCGGAGCCAAGCGCTATCAGGAGGATACCCAAATGAAAAAGCTTTTTGCCCTGATGCTGGCCGTTTTGCTGCTGGCGTCCGTTTTGACCGGCTGCGTGCAGAAGAAATATGGAGCAGCAGAACGGGGTAACGACGCCAAAAATAGGAGTAAGACCTTTGAGGGAATCGCACAGGCTATGGCTGAGCAGTGGGGTAATTTTTTAAAGGGAAAAATATGAAAACGGGAATAGAGGAAATTGCCGCGGTAAAAGTAAATCCGAGAACAGAGCCGCTAAAAGGAGGGGCGATAATGGCGAAGCGAAAAGAGTTGACTGAGTGGTTGGCGGGGCTTGGGTATCGTGTGTGTAAGTGCTGTATGTTTGACAATTATAATACGTTGCATTGCTGCGCTGTAGATCGGGGTGTAGCATGTTACGAGGTGCATGGCATTCCGGATTACGACGAGGAGTCGGGAACGGGTATAGAGTTATTCAAGGCGGAAAATATTAAATATGGGTCTCCTTCTTATGACTGTGGTGTTTAGACTCTTATAACGTTGTGTGATGGCTATGACTGTGTATGCTTTGGCTAGGGCTTTTTGCAACTTTTTGGAGTCGGAGGGAATTCTGGATAAGTTCTTAAATCGCTTTTCTTTGTCGATTTTAAATACACCGGAGGATCGTGATGATTTGCGAGACTTTATTGTGTGTCGTTATTTTTATGTCCGTGCTGATATGACTTTTCAGGAATTTGCTAAGTCTTTGGTTTCGATTGCTTTCAAGTGGCGGCTTACGCCGGAGGGCGAGAGTTTTTGGCGTGATGTATCTACCCGCTGGGTTGCTCATCTTCGAAGTTTAAAATAGGGTGGTTATGCAATACTTTCTTATTATTGATATAGACGGTACGATTGCTTCGTGTGATCATCGTCTTCATTTTATTTCTGGAGCGTCTAAGGACTGGGACTCTTTTTATGCTGGGGTTGAGGGTGATCCTATTATCGAGAACGTTGCTTGCGTTATTCGTTCGTTGCTTTCTCCGTCTTTACCGCATAACCATTATACGCCTATTTTCATTACGGGGCGTCCTGAGCGCTGTAAGGAGGCTACCATTCAGTGGCTGTCAGGCTTTGGGTTATGGCGTTCAGACGCAGTCTATCTTTGTCGCCCGGATGCGGACCATTGTCCGGACGTGGCTTTGAAGGCTCGTCATTTGGATTACGTGTCTAAGACCTACGGAGTAGCATCCCATAATACGATTATCTTTGAGGATCGTGCCCGTGTCGTAGATATGTATCGTTCACGAGGTTTTACGGTGTTTCAGGTCGCTGACGGAAAATATTAATGGTTTATAATTTGGAGGTGTTAATTTAATTTACTATCTTTGTTTTAGAAATAAAATTAACACTTTCCATATGAATCGCAACTTTCTATTTCCGGTTTTTGAGCGTGTCTACGCTTCTGTTGTTTCTGATTGGCGGAGACACTTGTTATCCTTACCCGTGGGTACGGTCCTGCTGGTTTCGAGTACCTTATCGCTGGGTGTTCGTGACGAAGGGTTGCAGGGGTCTCCGTCGTTGTTCGTCGAGGACTGTAGTTCTGTTGTCGGCGGTCGTTTCAGCGTTGTTCGGGACTTCGATCAGCTTCCTCTTTCTGATCAGTTTGCAATCGTAGCATCTTTGGATCGCACGACGCCTGTGCTGGTCAAGGAGTTATAGATGCTTACGTTTATTGTCTTACTTAATATATTATGTTCATGAGTTCTACTGTTCAGTCCTTCCTCGTCACTTCCTGTAAAAAGGCCGTAGCTAAGAACGGTCGTTACTATAATCAGCTTGTCGTAGTTGACGAGCATGGCACTTCCATTTCGTGCTTTTTTTGGGAGAACACGGATGCTTTGATGAATCATGTCATTCTGCTTTATGACGGTGTTCCGGAGGCTAACAGTGCTGGGTTCCGGTCTTTCTCGGAGGATCGGTTCGCGGGCGATCTTGGTAACTTCATGAAGGATGCCAAGCTTCAGGAGCAGTATCCTCATTGGGCGTCATTCGTCCATCCGTGCCCTACGTTTGATCGTTTTCAGGCATGCCTTTCGCATCTTCTCGCTGATTGGGTTACCGCTCCAGAGACGCCTGTTGAGTCACTCTCGGCGCGGCAAAAGGTCGTCCGTAAGCTTTTCGAGGAGCTTCCGGCTTTGTACCAGCTTTACTGTGCTTATCCGGCTGCTGCTAAATTCCATCATGCTTACGAAGGTGGCCTTGCTCAGCATACGTTCGAGATTCTTTACATGCTGTGGGGTCTTCGTAAGACTTTCCCTTATCAGTTGGACTTGTTCGTCATTACGCTTGCAGCTTTATACCATGACTGGGGCAAGACGAAGGAGTACACGCCGGAGGTCTTCGAGTATGACGAGACTTTGTGCTTGAAGCCCCATTCGGTTTCCTCCGCGGAGTATGTGAAGGATGTCTATGGTGAGTTCCTTTCGGAGGGGCTTTTGGAGCGCATTCAGCATTGCATCTATTCGCATCATGGCCGTAAGGAGTGGGGTGTTGCATCTGTTCCGGCTACGGTCGAGGCTTTCGTCCTTTCGGAGCTTGACCTTCTTTCGGGACATGGTGCTGCTTTCTTTGCGGTTCCGAATCTGGACTACTCGTCTGCTATCGAGCGTCGTGTTATTAACACACCTAATCCGGAGGAGTAGCTTATGGCTTCAGTTTTGTTTTTGACGGCTACGGACAAGGAGCGGCTTAAGATTAAGCCCCTCCTTGCTCGTCATTCTATTTTAGAGGAGCTGGCGGTTTCGTGGCGTATTGAGTCGGTGGGTTATACTGACTTGGAGGCGGCGTGCAATACTTCCGTGGAGTTGACTCGTGAGTACGATCTTATTGTACGCCTTGGGTATGCTTTAGTGAGTTATCCTACTAAGATTGTAGGCGGCACTCTCTTTTGTGGATCTTCACTTCAGGGTCCTGCTGCGGCGTCTTTGGCTGGCACGGAGTTTTATGCTTCGCCAGCAGCGGGTAATGGTTTAGTTTTGTCTCCTGTTTGTACTGCTGGGTGTTTTATCGGTGATGTTGGTGTTGCTTCCCGTGCTTGGCCTTACGATACTACTGTTGTGTATGATGACGCTATGGGAGGTATTGTTGTGGCTCGCAATTGCATTTCTCCGGCTACGGAGATAGGTGCGGTTTATCTTGGCGTTGTTGATCCGCGTCATGACTCTTACAGTGTTTCTGAGTTTGAGGCTTGCTGCGACGTTTATCCTAATGTTGCAGGTTTGGTTGACGCAGCTTGCGAGCTTGTTGAGTTTTGGGACATCAAATCTAAGTAGAGTATGGCTCTAATTTCTCCATCTGAGTATGAGCGCGCTTTGCATATTGTGGAGCGGTTTAAGGCTCAGCAATCCACTTTCAAGCAACTTGCGGAAGATGCTCCCAAGTTGTTTCCTGTTGGCACGGAAGTTGGTTCTACGAAGTCTCTTATGACGGGTGTTGTTTACGGCTACGGGAGTTGGCGAGGCGTTCCATTGCTGAAGGTTCATTATCCAACGCATGGTGATAGTTTTGGTTCGGGTACTATTCTGGTTCCGAATGCTTACGTTATTCGTTCTGCAGAGTAGTCATGCGTCTTTTGGTTCGTGATAAGTCGGAGTTTGTCAACTTCGTTCATAACATTTCGGAGCTTCGAGACTTCGTTGAGGCTTATGTTCCGGGTACACGTATTGTTCTTGGGGACATCAGCACCTTTTCCAAGCAGATGGTTTCCATGCTTTTGAAGCTCACGGAGGAGAATCCTCAGATTGACTGTTATAGTTCTTTGGATATTGTCGATCCGGTTTTGCTCAGTAGGTTTCGGGAGGTTGTGAAGGTTCCGCTTGAGATTCGTTCTGAGCATTCCGAGAAGGACTTTATGCTCAGTGATCGTTCTTTCTCCAGCACGGTTGCTCACTTGGAGCTTCCGGATACGAGTCGTCTTTTGGCGGTTGGTGCTTCTAAGACGGAGGTTGCTTTGTTGTCGTTGTCTTTATACAGAGGTTAAATTATGTCGGGTCCTATTTTCATTATCAGTTTTCTCACATCTTTGACTTTTGCTTTCATCATTGCTTTGGGGATCTCCGGGCTTCTCAGGTCTTTGGTGCGCTCGCTTCGTGCTTTTTGGTCGCATAAGGAAGACAATGTTAATTCGTCTTCGAGTGTTGCTGCAGACCTTCATACGGTCGTTAAGGATGTGCTCCTTATGTTTGTGATCTGCTTCATGTGTGCTACGGCCTTTTGGTCGCTTAGGGTTTTGGTTTATCTTTTATGTCGGGTGTAAGGGTCATCTCATTATCTTCGCCGGATTACTTTCGGATTTTGCCGTTTCTCTTTCCGTCCTACGCTGTTTCCAAGAATCCTACGTCGAGTTCTGAGTTCATCACTTATCGTGATATTAAGTCTAAGCAGGATCGGGAGTATTTGGATTACGACTACGCGGATTGTGTTTTCATTTCGCGTCAGATTTTTGATGAGGTCTGGGACGAGGATGTTATCCGCCGTGAGGTTCTGGCTTTCGCCCAGCGTGTCTTTGGTTCCCGCAAGCGTACTTTGAAGACTTTGGCTACGGAGGGTCCTGATTTCATAGATGAGTGTCTGGCTTTCATCTTTACTGGGGTTACGTTCGAGGACGAGGAGTCTAAGTTTACGGAGCTATTTGACTTGTATGGAAGTGTTAAGTTCATTCCTCGGTTTATTCAGGAGTGCGGCAATACGTCTGTGGGTCATGTTTCAGCTTCTATGGATACATTCATACTACGTTTACTCAATTCCACGGATTCCCCTTATTACCGTCGTGCTAAGATGCGCTTGGAGAGTAGTCTTCGTCCGTCCATTACGGGAGCTATTGAGGCGATGCGTACATTGGATAAGTTCTACACGTCGAAGTTTCGGGATTTGTGCCAGTTGTGGTTTTATATGAACTTGCTGCGTAGGCAGTATTTTAAATAGTGAAGATGGGTGTTGTAGATGCTAAGATAGACGCGGTTGCGATTCTGCAGGCTTACCGGGATAAGTTTGCGGATCAAGATACTATGATTAATAGTTTGTTTGTTCAGTTGGATACGGAGCTGGATAAGCTTGGTGACCCGTCGCGGTCCCGGTCGGATAAGAACGACGTTGTTCTGGAGTCGGAGTATTTGCTCACGCGCCTTCGTAGTAAGTTGCTTGTTGAGCTATCGTCCATCCAGAAGGTTTTGAATTCGGTTTCGAATGCCGGGGCCACGAAGTTGTTCAAGGAGCGCTTAAATACGGTCATGGTTTACTTGGGTCGTCTTAATGATCTGCGTGCGGATTTCGAGGTTATCCAGCGTACTCGGTACGTTGATAATTGGCGTCGATAGGTACGTTTATGCTGTGTCCACTCTGAGGGCTTATGAGAGAGTGTAGGTCCTTTTCGAAGTCGGCGATGTCCTCGGGGTGGACTTTTTAAGAATCTTTTTTTTTATTAACAAAATACTTCGAATATGGGTCAGTTCATTCAGTTCGGCCAGAGTGCTTCTTCGGTGTCTATCAGTCGTGTAGACATTGCTGTAGGGTACACTGGTTATTGCATTCCTCTGGACAACAACACGTTGGCCAAGAATATCGTTTACGTTCGGGGTTTTGGTAACCTTGAGCTTGACAGTCAGTCTATGGTTGAGTTCCGGCTTGAGCCGCAGCTTTACTACTTCTTTTTGGTTGCTCGTCTCAACTGTGATCAGTATGGTCAGGTTGCGAGTGACGACATTACGGTTGAGTATATCCGCATGACGGAGAAGCAGTACTTCCGCTTTTTGGGTCTTCGTCGTGCCAATCCTAATGCTAACGCTATTATGCTGCAGAAGGAGAAGCGCACGAATCAGGAGGGCAAGGACGTTTCGTCGGTGGATTACACTCCGGCTACGCTTCAGTACTCGGATGCTATTCGTCAGCGCATCCAGTTGCTTACGGCTAAGCCTGAAGTTATTCAGGGTCTTTACACGCAGGTTGATGCTGTGACGAGTAAGACTGCTGATGCTTATCGTGCTTACCTTTCGTCCCTTGCTGGTGGTGTTTCTCCGGCTCCGGGTCTTCCGACGCCTCCGCCTCAGCAGCAGCTCGGTCCTATGCCTACGGTTCCGCCTACGCCCCCCGCTTACGGTGGTTATCAGGCAGCTCCGGGTCTTCCGCAGCAGACGTATCAGGCTCCCCCTGCGCAGGCTGCTGCACCTGTCCCTCATCCCGCTCAGGCTCCTGCTCCGGTTCCTCCTGCGGCTTCTTATCCTGCTTCAGGATATGCTTCTGCTCCTACTCCGCCGCAGGCTCCGGCTCCGGCTCCGGGTCTTCCGCAGGATGCTCCGGGTTTGGCTCCGGGCATGCCTATCACTCCGCCGCCTATGGACCCGTTTGCGGGCAATAGCTTCGGTGGGGGTGAGGACTTCCCGGAGGATTTCGGTGGTTCTAGCTTCTAGACCCCCGTGGATTGTTGGACAGCCGGAGGTCTCTTAGGAGGCTTCCGGTTTTTATTTGGACTATTATGAGAGTATTGGGGATTGATCCGAGTTTTACACGGACGGGTCTTTCTATTTTAGATTCTGAGCTGGGTGTTATTGCTTATACCTCCATTGAGGTTCCGAAGGTTCTAAAGGAGGGTGGTAATATTTTTCATTTTGATAAGTCTTTTCAGGCCGCTACGTGGCATGCGAAGGCGGTTCGCTCATGGCTTACGGAGTACGATGATAGTGTTGATGCTGTGTTTGCAGAGATGCCTGCTATGCTTTCAGGGTCCGGCCCGTATCTCTTGCCTTTGCAGTGTATGCTTTACACGGAGTTTCAGGATTTACGGAAGTACTCTACTGCAGGTTTGACCAAGTCCCATTCGGGTCTATTTTCGCTTCTTACAGCCGATTTCTATCTCATCCCGCCTACGGCTATCAACTCTTTGGTTCGTCCATCTACGGCCAAGAAACGGGCCAAGAAAGGCGAGATTCCGGAAGCCCCTCCTAAGAAGATTTCCAAGGAGGAGGGCAAGAAGCTTATTGTTCAGTGGGTACTGGATCATTATAGTATTGCTATGAACCATGACGAGGCTTCGGCGGTTATCCTTGCTGCTATCGGCTTGGATATACTGGCTGGTACTTACAAGAAGACTTACCAGCTTTGCCCACGGCTACAGAAGGATCTATTTGATTGATTTACACAGAGTTATGCTTTATATCAATAATGGTTTTGGTCATTGGTTCTACGACCTAGTGTGCGATTTCTTGGATGGGCTTAGTTATATATCCGATTGGTTCCGGAGGAGCCGCTAGTGCAATTCTATATCCTATTTTTTTTTATGTGTGAGTCTTCTACACAGGATACGGAGGAGGTCAAGATACCGATTCCGGTTTTTCCTTCGTCGGATAATAGTGATGACGACGATTGGGTGTTCTACGCTGATTTATAATTCCCAGCGGAGGGAGTTCTCCGCCTTTGTTCCCAGCAGGAGAGATTCCTGCGATTTAACTATTTTATTTTATGGCTAAAAAGTCAGAGAAATCCGGGAAGTCGGAGTTGACTTCCCTTGCGGACGTGTTGAATGAGTATGGTATCGACCGTCCTACTACGTTTGTCGATACGGGTATCGACACCTTGAATGACATCTTGGGTGGTGGTATTGCTCGTGGTAGCTCCTACGCTATGTGGGGTGTTGCGGGTTGTGGTAAGTCCACCATTGCGGCCCAGACGCTTCGTAGCTTCTGCCGTCAGGGTTTGAAGTGCGTCTTGGTGGATACGGAGCGCGCATGGAATGACCTTCAGCTTCAGTCTTTCGGTTTATGGGAGTACAAGGAGTCTGGTCTTCTCATTCACCTTACGGTCCGTGACTATGCTCAGTTGGAGGACGTATGCAAGGTTATATCTTCGGATCAGGACGCTGGTATTTCCTTTGCCGTCTTTGATAGTATGTCGGAGTTGGAGGCTTATGCGGATAAGACCTTAACGGTCAAGGATTGTCGTCCGGGTATTAAGGCACTGCAGGCATCCTTTTTGCTTCCTCGTATTAAGAACTGGTTTGCGGATGCCGACATTGCGTCCTTATGGCTCTTTCACGCCCGCGCTAACCTCCAGATGGGTGTTCCTAACCCCTACGCCTCGAAGGACCGTCAGGATGGCGGATATGCTGCCCTTCACGTTCCGGACGCTATCATCAAGCTTTCTGTTGGCTTCAAGCTCAAGGAGAAGGAGGGTGACACCGAAGAGGTTTACGGTGTTGAGTTGTTCATGGAGGCTACCAAGAATAAGTTCAGCAAGCCTTTCCGTCAGAAGAAGGTCAAGCTCATTTTCGGTCAGGGTGTTAGCAAGCGCTATGCCACCATTGATGAAGCTGTGGCTTCGGGTGTCATCCGGAAGTCGGGTGCAAGTTATTCGCTTCCGTGGGGTGAGAAGTTCTTTGGAGTCAAGAAGCTTTACGCTATGGAGCATACTACCCTTAAGCGGTTGTACGAGTATCTACGGACTAACGGTGCTTCGGAGGTAGGTACGAGTCCGGGCATTCCGGTCTATGTTGATCCAGCCGTTAATCCGTCGGACTTGGACCCGGAGACAGGTGAGCTTTTATCACCAGAAGGTTCTATTTCAAATTTGTAGTTATGGAGTTGTGTGATACTATTTCCTTCACCTTGACAGCTGCGGGTGCTGCTCATCTTAACGAGTGCGATATGCGTTTCCGTGCGTATCCTTATGTTTATGACCAGCTTTCGGAGGCGGAGATGCAGCGGTTCTATCCTGCGGACTATTATGAGGGTCAGGTTTTGACTATGTCTTTTTCCTCTCTTTTCTGTAGGTTTGAGCGCTATTCTTTCCATCTAGGTTCCGAAGTTCCATTTGTGGATTTGAAGCTAGTAGAATCCAACTAACATGTTTGGTTCTGCGTTTACGTATATGTAACGACTTACTATTTTATGATGATTACAGGCCGGGGTTTTCCTCGGCCTTCGTTGTGGTTTATGGGGGGTTTGGATTATGGGTTGTGTGTGGGTTGTGTGTGGGTTGTGGTTGTGGGGTTCCGGGGTGCGTGGGGCCGTGTGGTTTCGGTTGTTGCCTTCGTCGTATTGTGTGTTTGGTTGTTTTTGTTTTAGTAGGTTGTGCAATTCTATATCCGTATTTTTGTGGCATTGTTTATGTGTTGCCTTGTTTTACGTTAATGCTTTTAATTAATTGTTTTTATTATGAATGGTTATCCTTTGTTTGTAGGTTTTTCGTCGATTAGCGATATGGGTTACACACCGCCACAGACGTATTGTTCCCTTATGGTCGCCCATTTTCGGGTTCATGGCACCAATCAGCTTTTTCTAGAGTATAGCTCGGGCTATGATTTCGGCGGACATCGTCTTCCTTCGGGTAGGCTGTGGTTGACCTTCGAGGATAGTCCTGCCTTGTCTTCGGGTCTTAGTGATCTTGTTGATACTTTAGAGCGTGGTGGTCATTGTGTGTGCTTTGATTCGGTTACAGCGTTTAATTTATCTTGATTTATGGTTCAGGTTCCTAGTATTGATAGCTACCTTTGGGGTTACATAGGTTGTGGTCTTAAGGTTCAGGATTGCCCTACGGGTTCTGTCTTCCGCTTTCGAGATGTCCGTCCGGGTAGCTGTAGTATGGACGGTGTTCGTCCTGTGTTGCGTCCTTTGCGTTGGTTGTTTACGTCGGCGGGCTTTCCTGTGTTGTGCGATCTTATAGGGCTGTCTTATCCGGACGCCTATGATTTTGCCTTAGGTTCTGATTATGTTACCTTCAGGTGTCATGGGTCGGATAATGTTTACACGGCTTCGTGGGGCCATGATACACTCTGCTTCTTTGTAGGCTGCTCCGAGGTTGCATGTATTCCTCCTTATTTGGTGTATGATGTCTGCCATAGCTACTTTGTAGATTACCGTGGTTTGCTGGATTGTGGTGCGGCTGTTCCTACGTCTTGTGTTGGTGACGTTTATGCGGAGGGTTGATCCTTCGTGCCCTGTTCTGGTTTTGTTTTTTAGTGTTTATGCTGTAGGATGGATATAGTTGTTAAGGATTACCTTGCTGCGCGTGACGTTCGGGTACGCGTCGAGGGGTTGACGGTGCTTCGTGGTGAGAGCTGTGCTGGTAAGAGTAGTACGTTCCGTGGTGTTGTTGCTGCTTGCATGAATAGGTTTACGTCGGGCTGCGTCCGTTGGGGTTCTGCGGGGTGTAGTGTCTCGGTTCGGTTTGCGGATGACGCCCGTGTTCTGCGTGTTACTAAGACGGAGAAGGGTGGTGCTGTTTATCGGCTTGGGGATGTTACTTATGATAAGACACGGCGCGAGGTTCCGTCGGATGTTTGTAGCTTTCTGAACTTTGGTTTTCTGGAGGCGGGGAGCGATAGGCTTTCCTTGAGCTTCTGGGAGCAGTTTACGCCGCCGTTGCTTATGGGCTTCAGCCAGCGTCGTATTGGTGAGCTTCTAGGTTCTGGTTCTGGGTTATCGGACTGGAGTGTTTGCTGGCGTGGTCTTGGTGTTCGTCGTGACCGCTGCCGTGGTGCTTCTACGAGTTTGGGTAAGCTTTTGGATTCCGCTAAGCGTAGTAGGGAGTTGTATTGCTCGCTTCAGGCGTCGGGTTCTGCTCTTTATGGTAGGGTTACGGATGCCTATAGTAGACTTACGTCGTTGCGTTCGCGGTTGTCGTCCTTGCAGACGCTTCTTTCGTTATGCACGACGGATTATGTCCATGCGTCTTCTGTTGTTTCGGGTTATTCACGGCTGTCTTCGATTTTGGACGCCTACGTCTCTTTTTTGTCACGCCGCCGGGAGGTAGTATCGCTTTTGACATTATACGCAGACAGATCGCTTCTTTCGGGCCAAATTTCGGATGTTCTGGAGCCTTGCTTGGGTGTTCTTGATAAGCATTCGTCTTTGGTTTCGTCGTGTTCGTCCTTGCGTTCGCGCATGACGTCGCTTGTGTCTTTAGTAGAGATGGTTACGCGCTGCGGTTCTATGTCGTCGGGTCTTTCCGTTTTGTCGGAGTGTGCTTCGTACCTTTCCGGGTTGGAGAGTCTTGCGTCGCGCCGTGCTTCGCTTGTTTCGCGCCGTGAGCGTTTGTCGTCTTTGCTGTCGCTTCTTACGAGCCGAGACTCGTTCGTTTCTGAGATTTGGCGTTTGGAGGGTCTGCTTGACAGTAACGTTTGCCCGTTGTGCGGTTCCCCTTTGGGTTCCCCTTGCTGTTAATTTATTTTACGTTTATCGTTTGGTTTTAATTTTACTTATCTGTTTGTATTATGGCTTTATTGTTGGAAGATATACAGCGTCGTCGGTCCGAGGTTGCTTCGAGCTTATCTGCCGCCCAGACGAAGTTGGGTGTTCTGGAGTCTCAGATTTCGTCATTAAGTAGTAGTTTAGGTTACGCTACGGTACCGTCTGAGTCACAGCTTCGTAGTGATCTTGCGGCTTTGGGTCGTGAGATTGCGTCTTCGGAGTCATTGCTTTCGGCTGCGGAGTCGGAGATGTCTTCGTGGCTTTCTAAGTACGATGCGCTTCGGGGTGTTTCTCCGGCTTCGGCCCCTTCGTCGCCGTCGCTTGCTGCCCCGTCGGGTTCTGGCTCGTCGGGTGTTGCTGCTTCGGCTTCAGGTCCTGTTGTTTCTTGGGGTCCTTCGGGTTCTGGTTCGCTTCCGGACTTCGATGATGATGATGCTCTTGCTTAGTCTATGGCTTCTTTAGGTGATACATACATAGGCTCTGGAGTCGAGCTTCGCTGTACGGATTGTATGGATTATATGCGGTCTTTGCCGGATAAGTCCTTCGACGTTGCTATTGTCGATCCGCCGTATGGGATTCATGTTTCTAAGCGTGACTTGGGAGGTCTTTCGTCTAAGATTTACATGGGTTCATGGGATGACAGTATTCCGGATGGTTCTTACTTTTCGGAGTTGTTCCGTGTTTCGCGTCACCAGATTATCTGGGGTGCTAATTATTTTACGTCTTACTTGCCGGGTATTATGTCATGGGTTGTGTGGGATAAGAGTATTCCGGACAGCTTGAGCTTTGGTCAGGGTGAGCTTGCGTGGACGAGCTTCGGTGGTCCTTTGAAGATTGCGCGTATTCCTTACCGTGGTTCTGTTGGTGCAGATGAGGTTCGGATTCATCCTACGCAGAAGCCTGTTAAGTTGTACGAGTGGTTGCTTTCGCGTTGTGTTAAGCCGGGCATGCGTGTTCTGGATACCCATATGGGTAGTGGTTCTTCGGCCATTGCGTGCCTGAATGCTGGTCTTTCCTTCGTTGGATGTGAGCTTGATCCTATCCATTACGAGGACGCTAAGAACCGCTTTACTTTCCATAGTAGACAGCAGCGATTGTTTTGATTATGAATTTGGATTTGTATACTAGATTTACGGAGTCCTATACTTCATTATGCCGTCGTCTTGAGGATGCCGACGAGCGTGTTCTCAGCTACGAGCGCCAGTTGGATGAGGTCCTTTCGGAGTCTTCGTTGCTTGAGCGCTGCCGTGACGCTATGGGTTCTGCTAAGGAGCTTCTTACGAAGTCTTCGCTTACACAGTGCGAGCGCCTTGCTACGCTTGCGGTTCGTTCTATCTTCGGTCTGGACGCTAAGGTTGTCTATGATTCGGATGCCAGCAAGTTTCTGCTGGATTACGGTGACGGTAAAAAGAGCGATTTGACGACCGCGCAAAGTGGTGGTTTAATGGTCGTTGTGAGCTTTGTGTTCACGCTTTACTTGATCATGAAGCACAAGTCGCGCCGTGTTTTATTTATGGACGAGGCTTGGGTTCAGGTTTCGGCGGCTCATTATCCTCGGTTTATCGACTTTGTTCGGACCATCTGCCGTGCCTTTGGTTTTGAGATTTTGCTTGTTTCGCATGATGCTCGCTTGACGCTTGACATGTGTGATAGGTGCTATGAGATACGTGATGGGGAGGCCCATCGTTTAAAGTAGGATTTTATTATGGATTGTTTGGTTAATAAGGATTTGCTGCCGGGTATTATTGCCGACAGTGGTCTTATGAAGTATGCCTTCGGTGAGCTTAAGGCTTTGGGTTATACTTCGGCGTCGGATGGTATGGATGGTATGTTGTATAATGATGTCATCGAGCTTTTAGCTGTGTTTGTGTCACAGGGTCATAGTAATAATTCAGCTCCTATTATTTTGAATATGTTTCAGCGGTTGGCGCAGTATCAGCCGCTTTCACCGTTGCGGTTTACGGACGACGAGTGGGTTGAGTTCGCTGACGGGAAGTTTCAGAATATCCGCCGTAGCTGCTTCTTTAAGGAATCTCCGCATGATCGCGTTTATACTATCGAGGGTTATACGAAGTGTTCTTCGCGTCGCCGTGAGTTCGGGAGTTCTGAGATTACGGATGGTACGGGTTTCTGTTGGTCTGGCGGTGGTTTTCATGTCATGCATGACGGGGTTGTTCTTCCGGAGGCTTATACGCAGCGTTGTTACTTACCTGCGTCTTCTTATGCCGATGGCTTTAAGCCTTACGATTGCATATCGTTGCCTTGCACGGAGGTTGAGGTTTCTCCTAATAATTGGGAGTTTTTCGTCGAGGATACGTGCCCTGAGTTGCAGTTGTTGAAGACCCGTTACGAGTTGCAACCTATGCGTCCTGATGTTTCCTTTGTTGGTAAACACATTCTATAGTTGTAGTAGTTTATGGGAGATTGTGGTTATAGCGGGTTTGTACCTGCAGGTGGTGAGTTTCAGTTTTACGACCGTGTTTATAAGGTTGTTGCTTTGGTCGACTTGGTGAGTCCTATTCCTACGCCGTGTCCGGGCAAGACGGCATATTCCTATGCCCATTGCCCTAGTTGTGCATTTGCGGATAATCCGTGCCTTTGTGCACAGGCTAGGGATCTGATCGGCGGGTGCTGTGGTTCATGTCGCCGTGATGGTACGTCGGTCTGTATTTTCGAGCTTGGTGTTGCTGTCCGTGGGACGGGCGACATCGTTGATCCGGAGGAGGCTTAGCTTATGAACACTAAGGTTAAGATTTTCGAGTTGCAGGTTGGGGATTACCTTTATGGTCTCACCACGACTCTAGGCTTCAGCACCTACAGGATTGTTTGCATTGAGCGTCATAAGGATATGGTTGACTTGGAGTTATCGGGTCAGGGTCCTTCTGTTGGCGAGTATCGTGTTCAGGTTTCGTGTAGAGAGGACACTGCGTTGCTGATGCTGGCGGGTACTATTTACTTTGATAGTATGCACCTTCTTTATTTGACGGGTTCTTTGTCGGCTTTATACGGCAATGCTACTTATATTGTGCAGTGCATTCAGGATATTGGGTATTCTGCTTTATCTTCGGGTTGGGTTTCTGCGGATTGTCGTGTTGCCAATTCGGGTTCCCTTGAGGTTGTCTGTGGGTACGATGAGGGTGCCTATCGTCGTGCTATTGTTGCGGGCATTAACTTTGGGGGTGCTACTGGAGATTCTGGTCCTTACCTGCAGTTAGAGGTTAATTGCGCTCGTAATCTTTATTTTCGTCTGGGTAGCGATGGTAGAGTTTATATGGTGGATGCGACAGCTTTCGAGTCTCGTCAGAAGGCACTTGCTGAGGAGATGAGTCGTTCGTGGTCCAATGCTTCGCCGAACAGCTATTTGTAGTTTTTTTCTAACTTTCCTTCAATATTTATTTGCATAATTAAATTAACTTTCTTATCTTTGTGGTGTAGAGATAGTTCTACAGCTACTTAGTATGGATTTGGTTATGGCAAAGTATGTTTTGAAGAAGGTGATTTCGGGTTCGCAGTTCGTTTACACGGTATATGACGAGTCGGGTAATGTGGTTTCGACCCGCACGAGTTCTAGGAGTTATGTAGCGTGCACGGCAGACGGTGAGTTTTATTTCTGTCGTCTTAGCTTGATTGGGTCTGCTATTCGGAAGTACGAGCGTGCTATTTCGGATTTATCGGCTATAGAGTCTGGTGCTTCTGCGCGTCAGGTTCTGGGCTACTATAAGCGTACTATTTACTCGGATTACAATCTTGATGATCTCCGGGAGCTTGCTTCTCGTGCGGAGGTTCGTCTTCCGAAGTTGCGGGCTATTGCTTATCTGGCGGAGTAGCTATATTCCTGCGGGGAGTTCTTTTTCTCTCCGCAGGCTTTCATTTTTAGTGTTGAATTTTAATTTTGTGGATTATGATTGAGACAATGCGTGTTAAGGACTTTCTGAAGGATTCTCGCCGTCATGGGCGTTATGCTATCGGGACTTCTCCGTCTAACTTGAAGACGGTTTCGGGGTACTCTGATAATACGTCGGGAGGACGCCGCTTCCTTCGTTTTTCGCATATGGAGGTTGTCGTTGATGACTTCACGACGGTTGTCGTTGACTTTTCGCAGCGTTAGCGTCCTGCCATTTGGTTAACTTTTAATATGCAATCAGTATGAGTAGTATGATGACTATGGGTTTGGGTTTAGCTGCTGGGTACACGAGCGCTGCTACGGATATTCCTATGAAGTTCTGCCCTAAGTGTGGTGTTTCGAAGCCTTTGTCTTTGTTTTCGCGTAGTTCTGCGAATAAGGACGGCCTTCAGTGTTGGTGTCGCTCTTGCCAGAGTATTGCCGCTAAGGCTAGTGCTGCTCGTCGCAAGGCGGCTAAGGCTGCTGCTAAGGAGGAGGGTGCTAGTAAGTCGGATGTTTCTACGCCTTCTACTGTGGAGGATGGTTCTACTCATATTCGGCGTTCGGATTATCATGTTGTTTCGGCTTCGGACGCGGAGGTTCTTGGCGGCGTAGTTCCGGCGGGTAAACCTGCGTCGAATTCGGTTCTGCGCGCTCATGGTTTTCAGCGTTGCTCTAAGTGTCATTCTATCCTGCCGCTTTCTGAGTTCACTTCGTCTTCTGGTCGTGTAGACTACTACTGTAAGGAGTGTCGTAAGTCGGCTACTGACTCGTCACGTTCTGCTGCTTCGTCTGCGAAGTTGTGTGCTTCCAGTGCGGAGTTGAAGAAGGCTATGTCGGTTGAGGTTCCGGCGGCTAAGGTTGTGGCCCGCAATGGTGTTCCTACGTCGGAGTCTAAGCTTCCGCGTCGCCTTCGTAGGTTATCCCCCCCCCCATTGCGGCGGATGCCGTTCCGGGGAGTTCCGACCGCGTGTCTTCAGTGGATGTGTGTATTGAGTCGGGTGTGTGCTCTGATTTGAGTGATACGCGCGGCTTTAACCCTTTGTTCGAGGGCATCTCGTCGGAGGAGTTGTTTTCGGAGCTTGAGGCTCGTGGTTTTGCTCTGGATGGCGTTTACCGCCTTCGTGTCATTCGGGAGCGCGTTGTCAGGTAGTACGTTTACGGTTTATGTAGTTTATTGTTATGGAAGTCACTCGTGGTTTACTGTTGGATTCTTTGAAGGGGTCTGACAACTTTGATAAGTGTATTTGTCTTGCTAAGTACCTGATTTCGGAGATTGGTGGGACATTTACTATCGAGCATATGATGTCGGATACCTATGTGTTTACCTTTCGCTCTTATGATATTGAGGATGCGCTTGCTGTTGTATTCCGGGGTACTCGCTGTACGGTTTTTCAGTCTGGAGAGGCTCAGCGTATCTTCGTTGGTCCTTTCTCCGGGGATGATCTTAGTGTTCTTTTGGAGCTTTTCGGTGTCGAATGAGTCGCTTTCTTTTCATTACGGACTTGCATATAACCACCACGTGTCCGGTCCGCACGGGTAATCCTTTGGAGGATGTTTGTTCTAAGCTTCGGTGGTGTGTCGACTTCGTCAATGAGCATGATGCTACGTTGCTTCTTGGTGGTGACATCTTCGATAAGCCTACGGTTCCTCTGGAGGCTATTAACATGGTCATCGAGGTCCTTCGTGGTTGCCGCCGTATGCCATTAGGTGTCTGGGGCAATCACGATCAGCTTTACCGTGCTGCAGAGAATAATCCTAAGTGTGCCCTGTATACACTTGCTTCGTCCCGTGTCATTGCGCTGATTGATGACCGGGATGTTGAGTTTGAGGATTGTACTGTCACTAATGTTCTACCTTTGCAGACGAGTTCGAGTCCTCAGATTTTCATTTATCACGGTTTCCTCAACCAGAAGGACGGTCGGTTCACGGTTCCGCTTTCGGACATTGCTTCTCCATCGAGTCCTACGTTGGTTCTGCTGGGGCATGACCATATTGAGTATGCGGACTTGGAGTTGTCGGACTCGGTTACGGTTGTTCGTCCGGGCAGCTTGTTTCGGAATCGCCGTGTTGAGACGTCGGAGCGTCCTCCTAAGGGGGTCTATGTTGAGGTTTCGAATGGGTCTATTTCTCACCGCATGGTCGAGGTTCCGGCTCGTTCTTTCGACAGCATCTTTGCTGTTAAGACGGATGGTTCCGTTGCGCCGTCGGAGGATGTTGATTATGACAAGCTTCTAGAGACGCTTCAGGCGAGCTGTGGTTCTGATGATCTCACGTTTATAGATGCTCTTTCGTCGGTTGCGGACGAGGACGTCGTTTTGTACTGCGAGGGTGTCGTAGCGGAGAGTCTTCAGTCTTCGGCGCGTTAGTTCATAAACTTTTAACATTTCCATATGTCTAATATTAATGATTTTAAGTTAGAGGGGGCTGTGGCGTCGGATGCCATGTCCCCTCTTAGCACGTTAGGTCTTGATGATGTTTCCGCTTCGGAGCTTGCGGGCATTGCAGAAGCTTCGTCGGGTCTTCCTTATGACCATTACATTTCGTTTTCGAAGCTTCAGGCTACTCCTATGCTTCGTGTTCTGGATTGCCTTTCAAAGTTGGCAGCGGCTTTGTCAGGCAAGAACGTCCTGATTTCAGCCAATGAGAAGCTCATCACGGTCAAGTATGACAATGCTGCCTACCAGTTTGTTTTTCGCATTCCGAACTCGTCGGGTAAGACGTTGTCACCTTTTGCCATTCCCATTTCAACCCTGAAGGCATTGTTCGGGAATGTCATGGCTCACTTGGTTCTCGTCGAGCAGAAGAGTTCCTTCGGGGATCAGCCTGCGGGGCTGTACGCTCATTTCTCGGGGAACCTTGTCTTTGTAGCTACGCAGCCGTTCGACGAGGGTATGTACAAGTTTGCCTACGACAAGATGACGGATCAGCTTGATGGATCTTACATTAGAACTCACCTTCGTTCCTTTACGTCGCTGCTTGCTTTTTCGGAGCGGACGTCGGAGCGCCATTTGATCTGTCAGGGTGGGATGTCATATTTGAACATCGGCTCAATTCTGGGGCGCATGAAGTCATTCTTTGGTAATCATGACTGCATCATCTCCCGGTATTTGGTTGACTGTATTGCCACGCTTGCTGAGTTCGACGGCACGTCTGTTTCGGGTTTCTTTGCGGACGATCATGCTTCTTTGAAGTTCGGTGATAGCTGCTACCTTCGATTTGCCTACACTTCGGGGGAGGCTGTTTCTAGGTTCATGAGTCCTTTGTTCCGCAATTCGTTCTCTTATGACACTTCCATCCGTATCGATGATACTCCTTTCTGTCAGTTGCTGACGGTTATCGGGTCTCTGGATTACTTCACGGACACTATTAAGGTTTCCTTCGCTACTAATGACTTTACGGTCGTGGCTCACAAGAAGGATGGTTCGGATGCAACTTACAAGTTCCAGTACAAAGAGGGTACGAGTCCGTCGGGGACTATCATCGTGTCGATTCCGGTTTTGCTTGGTGTTCTGTCGAAGGCTTCGGATGTCACCAAGTATAGCTGTGCTTCTAGTAGCCTTGTTGTTGACTTGGGTGATTGCACTTACTGCGTACGCTCTGTGCTAATGGCTTAGCCTTCGCGGAGTGCTGTTTGCTTCTACTTCCCGGTCCTTGTTTGGGGCCGGGATTTAATTTTTGGTATTGTGCAATTATATATCCTATAAATTATATCTAGGCGTGATTGTAGAGCTTCTTTCAGGCATGAGTGTTTCGGAGTGTCGGCGTCGTGGTCTTTCGTCGCTTCGTCCGTCGGGTTTTTCGGGTCCGGGTCTTTATAGCCTTTGTAAGGTTTCTGATTCGGCCTCATTGGTGCTGCTGTCTTCGGATGAGCTTTCCGGAGTTCAGGACGCTGCGTCTGAGGGGTCTTTCGTCACGTTTGGAGGCATTAAGTATCGGTTATTACAGGAGACGCCTAATGCGTGGCTTGTAGAGCCACTTTCGGGCGATGCTGGGGATTCGGATTCTTTCATCACGTTATTGAAGTCTCAGTATCCGGAGCCTGATCCGGAGGTAGATGCAGATCAGGAGTCGTTGGATGCAGCTACGAAGGCGCATGCTTCTACGCTTCCTTCGCCGTCGCGTTCTGCTTCTACGCCTAATGTTTCTGCATCGTATGATTTTACGAAGCCTTATAAGTCTTCTGATTTGAAGTTGGTTGCGTACCCGTACATGAATCCAACGCTGTGGGCGGATGCGGTTAGCGCTGTTGCTTCGCGTGATGGTTCCGATAAGATTATGGTTGGTAAGGTAGTTTTGGAGTATCGACGCTTGCGTCGTGCTTCTAAGAATAAGTAGTAGACATGCTTAGGGATAGCGATTATAGGGATTTGTGCCGTGTCGAAGACTCTTCGGCCCGTTCTGTTTTTGATGCCGACGGGGATTCTAAAGGCGTTCTGGGTGCTGTAGGCGGTATTGCTAAGAATGCTCTAAAACGTGGTCTTGGTGAGGCCGCTAAGGGTATACTTACGGATTTGCTATATGGTTCTACGGGTCTGAAGGGTTCGGATATCGCCAAGTTCCTTGACACGTTGGACAAGAAGCTTCGTCATGGCGACCGTGCTGCTTTGTCTGCTGCGCTGTCACAGATTGCTTACGGCAAATGTAATCTTCAGGAGGGCTTCTATATTTTGAGTGCTGCGGATGTCACTCCGTCGTCTATGGAGGATTACACTTTCAAGATGCCTATCTTTGCTGCTGTTGGCTGGGATTCTTACAAGAAGCTTAAAGAGTACAAGCGTGGTTCTTGGGAGGATATTGACGATGCAGATGAGCGTGATGAGGCTAAGGCGAAGGAGGAGAAGGAACTTGCGGATTTGCAGTCTAAGTTCATTGACAAGCCTTTGACGGACGCCTACGCTGGAGACGACTTTTTGGCTCATATCATTCCGCATCCTGTATCTGGCGACTTGTCGGTTCATTGGGGTTATATTCCCAATAAAAATATTGAGCAGGCTTTCGTTGCGAACGTATCCGGGGATCGTTCTTTCACGCTTAGTGTTTTTAAGGATGATAAATCTGCGGTTACGGCAGTGCGGCAGAAAGAGGTCTCGAAGTAGTTGTGCCTTTAAATTAACTTTCTTATATTTGCATAAAATTTACACTCATGAGTTTTACAGATATAATTTCGAGTAGTGTCATCACGGATGCGGATGCTTCGAGCTATGATTCGGATAAGATGGCTTCTCAGTTTACGGAGACGTTCGGTTTTCCTCGGAAGGGTAAGTGGGGGTCGATGAATTACATTCTTTCGGTTCCTAGTGGCAATTACGAGGATATTGAGTTGAACTCTGCGGGTGTTCCGGTTTATGCGGGGACGCAGTCTTCACCGTATGGTGGGGCTGTATTTCTTGTCGAGGTTCTGCCGTCGGGTGAGATGTCGGTCGTTGAGGACCTTTCTTACGCGGGTGTTATGGCGGAGCCTACGGTTGCCGATATTCTTCTCGACTATGATCTTTTGGACTCGGATAACGAGTATTATGTTGAGTCCTACGAGAAGAAGTATGGTGCCACGCCGGATGAGGATGCTCGGTATTCTGCTGCGGAGGATGTCGATGACAGTATTGATGCGCCTGCACCTTATAATGCGGGTGTGACTATGATGTCTGACATTGGCTCTCATGTTCCGGGTCAGTTTCCGGCTAAGCGCCGTCGTCGGACTTGTGATAAGTAATTCATTTTTCAATTTTTAGATAGTTCATTATGGGAAAAGGTTTTTGGGAACACATGGTTGCGGACAGCACGTCATGGGTTCAGGATTCGAATGAGCGTCTTAAGGAGTACCTTGAGGGTTCTTTGAGTAAGGCGGGTCTGGAGTCTTTCGTTACGGTTATGCCGCGGCGTGACGGTTATCGTATTTATGCTGGGGAGAAGCCGGACGCTCCTTTTGCATATGTAGATGTTTATTTGGACGGCAATGCTTTGGTTGTTGAGGGTTCCAGCAAGCGGCATCTTTCGGAGCAGGAGATGGGTGACTTGGCGCGTTTCCTCGGCATTTCGGGTTCGGAGGCTGGTGAGAAGCTCAATCGCTTCCGCAAGTTCATCGACGCGCTTCAGAAGCACGCGGGCGAGGACGTTGACAAGCTTGAGGACTTGAAGGTTTCGGATGCCTGTGGCAAGGCCGCTAAGGGTCAGAAGATCGGCAAGGCTGCACCGGAGGCGATTGTGTCAGATGATTTTGGGGCTTCGGCTGAGGTTTACTTGGTTCATGATGGCGACATGTCTTTCGATGACGCTGCCGATATTATTTCTTCTTTCAATACTGATTACAGTTTGGAGGATGGTCTTTTGTGGGTTTCTGAGAAGTGGGTTGATCCGTCGGATTCTGCCACTGAAGTTAATCTTGCATTTGCGGCTGGTATTCTCGGTATTGCCAATGGGGATGATATTGTAGCTTCCGATCTTTACGCTAGCTTGTCGGATGACGAGGTTTACGAGAAGCTTGCGGTTAAAGATTTGGTTGTTCAGGTATATACCTCAGATCATCGCGAGCATCATGAGTTTATTTATAAGGACCCTTCTTATGAATTACTTCGCAAGGTTGCGCGTACTGTTCTGTTCTTCTCCGAGGCTCGGGACAACTACAAGGACACTTATGAGGGTCTTAAGAAGATTTTGCCTGCTGCCCAGATCAGCGATTCTGTCTCTGTGAATTTTAAGAATTCGAAGGGTGGTTCTGTTGTTCGTCAGCTTGCAGGTCAGCGAATTGGCAAGGATGTTTCGAAGGCCCGTCCTGTTCGGGACTCGAAGGCTTCGGAGGTTGCTAAGATCGACAAGGCTTTGGACTTGGTTCGCAATGCCTATAAGAGCACTGGTAAGAAGTCGGAGGTCAAGGGCATGTCTTTGGACATCAAGGGTCTCGATGACGCAGTTGTAGACCTGAAGGCATATAAGTCTGGTAAGGAGGATAAGATTGCCGTTGAGATTCGTTGGAAGGATGGTGAGCGCAAGGGCTTCGATTATGGTATCGACGCTAAGGCTTCTCATGTTTACGGTGACATTGTTTCGTTAAAGAAGGTCGCCGACAGCTTGGAGGACCCTACGGAGGATTTAATTGGCGTTGCTAGGGAGGGTGACGTTACTTACGCCGAAGTCGAGAGTATCTTCTCGTCTAATGGTGTCAAGCCGTCTCTTGATGATCGCATTTTTTGGGTCAACTATAAGTGGGACGATCCGGAGGCTTCGGGGGGTACGGTTCGTATTGACCTGTCTTCGGGTCTTGCAGGCATTGGGGTTCTTGATGAGTATGAGTCGCTGTTTGTCATGCAGGAGGATCGCTTCCTGCAGGAAGTTAAGGTTGACTATGCTTTAGTTCAGACTACCTTGTATCCGGATAGTAAAGATGCTGAGATTGAGTACAAGGAATTCTATTATGAGAATCCCTCGAAGTTCACTCTTAGTTGTATTTCTCGCCTTTTTAAGGCTGTTAGCATCATGGCATTGTCTTATGAGGGTACTGTACAGCTCTTGGAGGCTGGTCTTCCGAAGGAGGGTCGCGTTTCTGACTCGGTTCATGTTGACATTAAGAATCGCAAGGGTGGCGCTTCGGTTCGTCAGGTTGAAGGTTCTTGCATAGGCAAGCCTGTTGCAAAGGCGTGCCCGGTTCGTGATTCGAAGCTTGCGGGTCAGAAGGTCGGCAAGGCCGCTCCGAAGGCTAAGGTTAGTGACTTTGCTGCAGTTCCTGAGTCGGCTTTGGTGCCGTTCCAGAATGCTTGGGCTAAGCTGCAGTCTAATTCCAAGCTTCCGAAGGCGAAGACGTCTATTGACTATATGGGCGATCTTATTCCTGTTGAGTTGGAGCGCAAGGGAGCAGATGCTGTGGATGTTCGCGTTAACGGCAAGTCTGTTGGTAGTTACGACTTGAAGAAGGACAGCGCTGACTACGTTTTCAATGCCATTATTGGTCGTGATGATACTACGGTGGGTGATCGCGTTGACAATGGTCTTTCGAAGACGTCGGATGCTGCTGGTAATTCGGGAATCGAGATGCTTAAATTGCTTTCCCACCTTCTTCTCAATGATATTGATTACACGTTGCAAGATGACGGTTCGGTTGATGTCGATATCCCTATCGGTTCAGGCAGTGATGGTAGTATTGCAATCACTTTGTCGGGGAATGCTCCTGATTTGAATTCGGCTTTGAAGGGTACTGTTACGAATGCGAATATTTCAGTTAGTGTGAATGGTTCTGGTGTGCGGTCTTGGGTTGTTTCTTCCTTAGATGCATCAAAGTTAAAGGATGTTCTTTTAGATTTGCATGCCTTGTCTGGGAGTTCTTCGGCCACTGTCGATGAGGCTATTGCTATTCTTGACGTTGCTTATGAAGATTTTGCTAAGTCTGCTGTTGCGGATGCTGTTGAGGGTACTTTTGCTCCGCAGACTAAAGTTCGCATTAAGTCTCTTTTGACAACCGATCCTTATGGCCATAGCGGCGATGCTGGTGTGGTTCTCGGTCGTTTGGATGTCGATCCGGATACGGTTGTTGTATTGTTCGAGTCGGGTGTTCCTGTTGCCTTGTATGACATTGACGCTATCGCGCTGGACGGCACTCCCGCGAAGACTCAGGATGCTGCTCCGGCACCCTTTGCTAAAGTGAAGGAGGGTCTGGAGTTGTTCGTTCCTTTAGCTATCACGGCTCATGGGGGTTCGGTAGGTGCTGATTCGGTTACTATTACTGAAGGTGCTGCTGGTCGCATCTCCGTTGGTCTGGCTGCTGACTTGGGCGATACTGAAGTTTCTGCGGCTGCGGCTGCACTTGACAACGTTGCTCGGGTCTTGGGTTATGCAGCATCGAAAGAAGCTGATGGTCGCACCTTCTTGTTGACTCCGCTTCGTGTTTCGGATTCTGTAGAGGATGCAGCTAGTTTAGTAGCTTCTCTGGAGTCTGACTCGTCTATCGAGAATCAGCGTCGTGTTGCCGACATAATGCTGAAGAATGATATGCATGTTCTGAAGGATGGTCGCAAGGAGATTATGGTCATTGCTAATGCCGATACTGATATTCCGTTGTTCTCCTTCAAGCAGCATGCGTGGATGAATATTCACGATAAGGCTTTGGATTCTGGCGATGCTTTTGGGGTTTATAATCTCAAAGAGCGTAGATGGTTCTTGGCTCCGGAGGATGCCCATGCGGCTCGTTGGGGTTTTGAAGATGCAGCTAAGCGTTATGCCAGCAAGGAAGATGCTGAGGCAGCTCTTAATGAGGTGGCGGAGCTTCAGCCCGGTACAGCCAAGAGTGCTTTTGTTGTGAAGCCGTTGGGTCGGGTTTCGGACTCGGAGAAGCGTTCGGATTTCGTCTTTCCTGCGGATTCCTCGGATGTGAATGACGGCAAGGGTCACTTTCCTTTGAACAGTCTCCGTCGTGCTCGTGCTGCTATCGCTTACGCGAATAAGTATCAGGAGCTTCCTACGTGGTACTCGGGTGATCTTGACCTGAAGGGCTTCGTCGATAAGATTGTGTCGGAGGTCAAGAAGCAGTATCCGTCTATTGAAATTTCCCCGGAGTCTTATATTCCTGCTCCGGATCAGAAATAGGTTGGTATAATTTTTAAGTGAGAGGTGGAGTTTCGGCTCCACCTTTTTTATTGCATTAATTTGTTTATTAAATTAATTATACTTATATTTGTAGCATGAAGTACGTTGATTGTGCAACTTAATATGCTTTGGTAATGAGTAAGTGTTTGTCATTTGCAGATGTTTATGAGGTGCTGGAGGCGTCTTCCTCGGCTGGCCATTCGTACGGGAGTGACGGCTGCTTTCGTGTCTTCTACGACGGTGCTTCTGTATCATGTTGCCTTGAGGTTCATACAGCATTGTCTACGTTTCCGTCGCGCGATATGCGTGAGGTTCCTGTTCATTCTTTGCTTGTAGATTTTGTGTCGTTTGCGTATCAGGGGTCTGCTCCTGACATGTCTCGCACTTTGGAGTTCCAGTCTCCGACGTCGTTGTGGTTGGTTTCGAAGGTTGTGTCTGTGTTGCAAGACCTTTGTGCATCATGTCGCGGGGGTCTTCCTAACCGTATGGTTATTGTAGACCAAGTCGTTGCTTCGCTTCAGTCTTTGGGTTTCACTCTTGGTAACTTTCCGATTTATGGTGACGAGTAAACGTGATGCCTTCTTTGCAGATGTTGCTAAGCGGCGCATCGATAGCGAGTTCTGGGTTGATCCGACTGGCCGTGTTGTTCGTCTTCGTGTGTCGGACGATCCGGACTGGGCTGTTATTTCAAGTATTGTTTCTATGCATGGGAGTATTGCAGAGCAGCAGTTCAGTGATTGTATTGGCTCTCCGGAGGATTATGCTAGGAAGTTGGGTTGGATTTCTGTTCAGCTTGATAACGAGTATCGTGCCCCTCATTGCTACAAAGAGCCTACGCAGTCGCAGATAAATACGATGTTCGATTTTGGTTACGCTCTTAATGATGGTACGGGGTTCTCAATGCTTGGTCCTGTGTGGTCGTTTCATAAATTGCCGAAGTGATGAATTGTTCTTTTCTGAAGCGGTTTTCGCGTTCTGCTTTCTTACGGGGCGGAGTTGTTAGTCACCATAAGTTCGCCTACTTAGTATTTGATTGGCGGCGTTTGTCTGTCGAGTTGGGTGCGGACTGGTATGGCCTTGCGTTTGGGCTTCGGGTGTCTTGCTGGGCTGTGCGGGTTGATTTTTTGGTTTTCAACTTTGAGGTTTCTTTGGCTTCGCAGGATGAGTCGTAGGGTTGGTGCATGATGACACGTTCGAAGCGGTTTATAGAGTCTTATTATAAGGTCCTGCATAACGGTTGCGAGTTTTACAACCGGGATGCTGGTCTTATGACGTCTGATGATTTTAAGTCTTCGGATGTCAAGTGGCTCATTGTGTTTCCGTCATCGTCGTTCGACAAGGATAATTCGATGACACCTACGGTTCTGTTGGACTTTGTTCGCAGTTCGTGTCCGGGTGTCTTCATTGACTTTGCTTTTCTGCCTTGCCGGGATGACATTCGGTGGTATGACAAGGAGAGTATGCCTTACGCTATTGGTGTGTCATCCCATCTGGACGCTTCTCACTTTGACATTGTAGGCTTTAGTATTTCGTGCTTGTACGAGATTCCGGTAGTTCCGTGGATGCTTCAGTCTTTTTCGCGCTGCGATAAGCCTATTCCGCTTTCGTGGTCGGAGCGGCGTAAGTATAATATCGACGAGCTTCCGGTCATCTATGCAGGCGGTGCTTCTGTGGTCTACTCCGACATTCTGTTTGGAGACTTAGGCGATGGTCGCAAGAGCTATCTGGATTTCATGCATCTTGGTCAGGTTTGGTCCCAGACTCGTCTGTTGCAGCTCATGTTGAATAAGAAGTACAAGAATCCGATTCGTATAGGGCGTGTTCCTTACCTTCTTTGGGAGCGTGGTGATCGTCATTGCTATATGCCGCAGGCTTATGATATTGTCTTTGATGGTTGTCGTGTAGTATCGGTTACGCCGTCGTCATCTTCCGTCCCTTCATCGGTTGTTTTTAATACGGGTCAGGAGAAGCCGTCGGGGCTTCTTGGTGCTTCTCGGGGTTATCTTCGTGGTTCGGGTGGCAATGCGGGTTTGGCTATGGTCTCTGCTGCGGAGGGTTGTGGCTTCGCAGGTAACTGTACCTTTTGTGCTGAGGGTCATCTTGCGGGTGGCTTGCATGAGGAGTCGCAGGATGATATTGTTCGTATGGCCCGCGCTGCTAAGATATTGTCGGGTGCGGACACGGTTAAGCTTGCATCTTATAACTTGAATTATCTTATGGACTGGAAGGGTACGGTTGCTAGGGTTCAGGAGGTCTTTCCTACTGTTTCCTTCAGCAATATGCGTATGGAGGAGCTTGGCCGGGATGAGGATGCTATGGAGTTGCTTTTTCAGCTAGGGTTCCGTCGCGGCACTGCTCCCATTGAGGGTATTAGTCCTCGTATTCGTAATGGGTACTATAATAAGGGCTTGTCTCAGGAGGCGCTGGATTCTTACATGCGTTTCATGGTTCATAGGGGTTGTTTAGACATCAAGGTTGGTATTGTTCTTTGTGGTCTTGAGGAGGATGTCGATTGGCAGTGGTTGTATGACTTCACTAAGCGCTGGAAGGCCTACGCTGCTTCACGTGGGGGTAAGCTGCCTATTCGGTATCGTTGTACACCGTTGGTCCAGTATCCTTTGACGCCTATGGAGTATACGGCTAAGTCCGCCGCTCGCATTAGTTACGAGGATGGTGAGTGGGTTCCCCGGTATTGGTTTGCTAAGTTTGCTACGGAGCTTGATACACGCATTCAGGTTAATGGCTATCGTTACAGTACGTTGCTGGAGCAGGTTTTTGTGAGCTTGGGTCGTAAGATGACTTCGTCCCTACAGTCGGTTTTGTCTTCCGGGCATTTCTTGTATAACATGCGCGCTTTGACTACTTCGTCTTTTATGGATGATGTTCGTTCGGTTATTTCCGCTGATGCTGAATCTTTCTTTGGCACGCCGGATATTGATTCCTATGTTTCCATTCTGTCGGCGGTGTCCTCTCCCTTTTCGGAGGTTTGTAAACTGCAGGGGCGTAATATTCAGTCTGGGCTTTCGGCGCTTCCTATGAGTCGTTGCCTTCGTACTAATGAGGTAGATCGCCTTACGTGCTATGAGAAGACTTCCGGGGGCTGCTCTGGGTGTGCCGGGAAGACTGCAACCATGCGTCCTTTTAATCGTCACCTGTTTTCCTCGGTCACTTCGAAGGATATCCTTGCCGCTATTAAGCCAGAAACGGTCCAAACGCTTCGCTTTAGGATAAAGAGGTATGGTTACGCCACAGTTTTAAATCCACGTCATACAGCGCATCTTTTGGCTTCGGCATTAATGCGGCATTCGGAGGTTATGGCTGCGTCTTTTATTCGTGTTTCGAAGATTCACTCCATGTATGGTCAGTCTTACGCGGATAGTCATTGGGACGTCAGTGGGAGTCAGTTAGTAGACCTTGAGTTTAGGACATTGCTTTCTGCTGCTGAAGTTAATGCAGCGATTGCGTCTGCGAATTCGATACTACAGTCTTTTACGATTATGGGCTTCTTGGATGGGAGTCTTGATTCCGGCATCGAGTTGACGGACATGAGTGTCTTCACGTTTCGGTCGGACTTGCCATTGGAGGTTTGGGATTTCGTTTTGCCGGAGTATGATGGTTCCGTCATGGTCCTTGAGGGTGATAAGTATTATCCTCGTCTATTGAAGTCGGGGTCGTTATCTGCTCCGGTTGTGGCGGCTGCTTCGGGCGGTTCGAAGGGGGTCTTCGTGCTTCCGGTCCGTTGCAATCCGTGGTACTATCTTCGTGCTGTATTACGGCCCAAACGAGTACATCCCAATAAACTTTATAGAGATACGTTTATTGACTGCGTTACAACGGTTAGGGTTAGGGATTATGCTGCTTGTAGAGGCTGTGGTTCCTCGAATGCCGTTTATGATATAGGTTCGGGTAAGTCTTATAACTTCTGCACGAGTTGTTTGACGAAGTTGTTATTGAAGAAATTATGAGTGAGTTTGATCGTGAGTTAGTGAACAGCCTGCAGTGGCTTATTGCGAGTTTGTGTATACGTCACCATTCTTTGTTGCGGGGCAGATCCGTAACCCGGAGTTTCGGTTTTGCTGACTTTGGTGTGTATGGTACGATACGTTTTACGCGCGACTCTGCGGATAACTACTCAATGACGGGTGTTTTCAGTGGCAACGCTCCGGATCAGTTCGGCGAGTTGGTTGTTCCGTATTGTCCATATGTGGGCTTTGACGAGTACGCTCGCAATTTTGTTGATTTTGTAAAAGAAAAAGTTTTAGTTTGAGTATGGGGAGAAGTGTTTCTCGTGAGAGTGTTGAGGTTCGTCCGGGTTTTTCCGTTGATATGACGGGCCAGCAGCGAGCTTTTTGGTCTACGCTTACGTCGGTTCCGGTTGGGGATCAAGTGTCCACGGAGGAGCTTTGTACGAAGCTGGATATTGAGATTCGCAATTTGCGTGTCTTGAAGAACAAGGTCGGGCGACTGGTATCACCTGCTTATATCATTAAGAGTAAGTGGGGTGGTTTTTACAGTTTGGTTCCGGTTTCGGATCAGGCTGCGGAGTCTACACCGACCGTTGCTTCGGAGTCGGTTTCGGAGTAGTGGTGTTCTATGAATCTTCCGGTGAGTCATATATGTCTACCTCCGGGGTTTCGTCACAAAAATTACCAGTGGTTAAAGTTGCTGGAGTTGTGGGGCGGTATTCGTGGTGGTGTTGAGGTTCGTGAGAACTTCATTACGGACGATTTGGCTGTAGATGTTTTGGAGCATCTGCCGTGTGCATCGGGGGATCGTATTTCCTTTTGGTATACCCGAGACGTTGGGGGTCGTGGCAAAAATACTTCCGTTGACTACTTTGGTTTGGTAGGTTTATCCTTGTTGAACTTGTCGGACCGTCGTGTCATTATTACGGAGGGTGTTTCTGATTATTTGTCTGCTAAGTTGTGCTACCCGACCTTCAACGTTCTTGGGTTTACTTCTCTTGGTGGCAATTCGAAGGCTACCCGTATTGTCTTGTCGTTGTTCGACGAGCTTTATTATTTTGCGGATAATGACATGGATAAGCATGGGTTTAATACGGGTTTGCGTGCCGGGGGCAACGTTTTGAATTTTTATATGCGTCATGGTAAGCGTGTCCATGTTTTGACACCGAATTTGCCTTATAAGGATACGACGCAGCAGTTTCTGGCAGACTTGGCGTTCGCGTTTAACAGTTAGGTTTCTTTTATGGTTTACATGGGGTCTAAGGCGGCTTTGGTTTCGGAGCTTGGTCCTATTCTAAAGTCGCATTTGGTTTCGGATTCTCAGTGGTACATTGAGTGTTTTATGGGTGGTGGCAATATGATTTCTATGATCGACCATCCTTTGCGCTGGGGTAATGACTACAATGATCTTCTGCCGGAGATGTTTTCGTATCTTCAGTCGAAGGTCTATTTTGATGAGCGCACTTGTGAGTGGTGCTTTCCGGAGGATACTTTCCCCACGGAGGTATCTAAGGAGGAGTATATCTACATGCGTGGTCATAAGGAGGAGTTTCCGAAGTGGCTTGTGGCCTACGTTGGTTTCTGCTGTTCGTTTAAGGCTACGTTTTTTCAGGGTTATGCGGGTAAGATGTATCAGGATCGGAATCGCGCTTCTATTTTCAAGCAGTTCACGGCGCAGTATCATAACGGCATGCGGGGTGTTAAGCTGACTGCCGGGGATTATCGTGATATGGATATTCCGCGTGGGTCATTGTTGTACCTTGATCCGCCTTATGCCAATACGAGTGCTTATAAGTCTAGTGCAGGTTCTATTAATAAGTTCGATCATCCTGCGTTCTATCGTTGGTGTGTTTCACAGGTTAAGGACAATGAGTGTTCTGTGTTTTTGTCGGAGTATACGAAGCCGGATTACGGTACATGGGATACGGTTTGGCAGCAGATCAAGTTTAATAACATGTACTCGGGTGGTGGTCCTAAGCCGTTCAATGTAGAGAAGTTATTTCGCTGCATAGGTGAGTAAGGTTTTTACCTTTTATTTGGATTATTAAATTAACTTTTCTATCTTTGTGGTGTAGATATAGTTCTACAGGTAATTTAATATGGCTTTGAGTTATGGGTACTACCTTCAAGGATTTGGCTTTGTTCTTTGTTCTTTGTTCTTTGTTCTTTGTTCTTTGTTCTTTGTGTTTCTAGCTGAGGAAGGAGCTACGGCTCAGTTTTTCGAGAATTGGGTTCCCAACGATCCGTTTTGTCGTGCGTGTTCAGATATTGTAGGTTCGTTCACTTTGTGGGTTCAAAGATATGGCGTGGCTTGGGACTCTTATATTACTTCCTCTTTTCGTTGGGGGTGCTCCCTTGAAGGTCCTGCTTACTGGTCGGATTTAAACTTCAAATGGTTGAGTTATTATGGGACGGTTTGTAAGTAGCGACAGTGTGGTGTATACTCGCTTTTGCGAGATCATCAATGGGTTCACGGGTTATGCTATGACCCGTCAGGACTTCGAGTCTATTCTGGAGCGATGTGGTAGTCCTTATGCGTGGAGTACGGTCCGGGCGTGGCTTAGGGGTTTGGAGCGCTTAGGCTTCGTTTATCCGTTGTATAACATCGACCAAGTGCGTTCGGGTGCTAAGCAGGTGTGGTTCTTGTATCATCCCTTGCTGCATCCTTTGCGTTCTACGGAGCTTAAGTACGCTAAGAGTCTTTCTCCTGTAGAGTCTATCCAGTTGAAGTTTTCTCCGGTTCTGTCTCGTTTAGGAGATACTCGTCCGTGGCATGCTGCTTTACATGCTATTAATTCTCGAGTTTTCCATGTAGACGTGAATCTTAAGTTCAAGATTGGTATGGGAGTTGTGAATCGGATTTTCGCTCCTCCGCCGTCGGCGTCTTGAACTCAGCAGGCTCTATCGTAGGATCAGCAACCACCGTGATGATTATCAGTGGCGCTTAGCGCATGATCTTTGTCAGTGTTATTCTACGATCTGCTTGGAGACGTTGAGCCTTGATGGTATGCGTCGCTTATGGGGCCGTAAGGTTTCGGATCTCAGCCACGCATCATTCGTGTCGCGCTTGGAGTTCGTAGCTACTAAGTACAACACGAACGTTGTGCATGTCGATAAGTGGTTTGCGAGTAGCAAGACGTGCAGTGGATGCGGGTACGTTAATAAAGAGCTTCGGTTGATTGACCGATCATGGCTTTGTCCGCAATGCGGAATGCACCATGATCGTGATCTCAACGCAGCGTTAAACATTCGGCGTTCGGGCATGGACGCGTTGATTAGTGGTAGTAAGCCCACCTCGGTGGCGGCCATGTCTGAGTCAAGAATCCCGCGGCTTTAGCCGTGGGAGTATGTCAAATATGGAGGTTATGATCTTGCAGGGTGGGTCCTTAAGATTAAGTCTGTCCTCTCGGATATGGGTGTTTCTTTGAACAGTGATTTTTATGGCTGGGGGAAATAGTACTACTACTTTAGCGAATCTTTATCGTCCCAAGACTTTTGCGGACGTTGTGGGCCAGCCTTTGGCGGTTACCACCTTGAAGCGTATTGCCCATGCGGACGGTATCGCCGCACGTGCTATTTTTATGAAGGGTGCGTTTGGCTCCGGTAAAACTACGACTGCCCGTATTTTTGCTAGAGCTTTGAACTGTGATACTTTCAAGCAGACTGACGATGTTTGTAATACGTGTGATGGTTGTATGGAGGCTTCGTCGGTTAATTCCTCTACGTATTGGGAGCTTGATGGTACAGTCATAGGTAACGTCGAGGGTATTCGTGCTCTGAAGGAGCGCTTGTCTATTGTTCCTAATGGTCGTAGGGTTGTCTGTCTTGACGAAGTTCAGAGTTGCTTGTACTATAATACACCTGTAGTGTGTGATCTCATCTGCAGTCAGAGACTGGTTCAACGGACGAATGATTGGAATA
>ERZ779843.1068-NODE-1068-length-34773-cov-20.553056_pt1 | contig 34773 bp, 27 predicted proteins | sample MGYA00511560_ERZ779843 | MGnify/ENA primary metagenome ERZ779843 (study PRJEB29588, sample SAMEA2158062) | human gut metagenome | biome: human gut; feature: human-associated habitat; material: faeces | place: Denmark | collected 2008/2010 ... | reverse complement strand
TACAAATTTTCTATAGAATTAAAGAATTCTCCCCCTGATTTATCGGGTGAGCCAATATAATGATGTGTAATAAAAACCATGTCGTAGGGCCATAATTGCGGAAAATACAGTACTTTTGCAGGCAAATGAGCATGTGGGGTTCGCCTGCAAGCTGAAAGGATACTATTCAGTATAGCTTATGAATAAAGTAAAAGACGATTTCTTCCTCCATTCCAATGAGGTGGGACATATCAGCAAGGAAGATTACGACAAGATAGAACTGTTGGTGAATGAGGTAAAGGCTTTTGCCCGCAGCACCTACCAGTGCGTCTATATCATCGATTATTTTCATCAGAACTTCATCTATGCATCAGACAACCTCGCTTATCTCTGCGGATTGGAACCGGAGCAGTTGATGGACGCAGGCTATCAGATGTATATCGACCATGTTCCGGATGCCGACCTGCAGATGCTGCTCGAAGTGAACAAGAAAGGTTTTGACCTTTTCAATGAATTGCCTGTGGGCGACCGCCTGGACTATACCATCTCGTACGACTTTCATCTTACCAATGGCAGACATAGCCGATTGATTCATCATCACCTCACTCCAATACTTCTTTCTGATGATGGAAGAGTCTGGCTTGCCCTCTGCACCGTATCTTTGGCAGCTACCGATGAACCTGGACATATCATCATGCAGAAGAATGGTGAGCGTAGCTATTTTGAATATTCCACATTGCGCCATAAGTGGGAAAAGAAAGAAGGCATAACCTTGAGCGAGACTGAGAGAGATGTTTTGAGATTGTCTGCCCAAGGTTACACGATGAATGATATTGCCGACCGACTATGCAAGTCGGTGGATACGATAAAGGCTTGCAAGCGCAACCTTTTCGCCAAGATGGGCGTGAAGAACATTGCCGAAGCGCTGTTTCATGCCACGAACTATCAGATGATATAATAGCAATCATATCTCTTCCAGCAATGGCGAGAGATAGAACTTGGGGAAGTATTTCACCTCCTTGCTTTCCGCAAGGTTTACGAGGATGTTGGCACAATAGCCGGCGGCTATGTATGCCCCGATGCCCAGTTGCGGGAAAGACTCATTGGAATAGTGTCTGATGGCTTCATCCACCCAAGGCACAGGCATCTGCCAGAACATACCGTACTGCGAGATATACTTGCCCAGTGAGCAATGGAAATCATCCGAACCTTTTTTCACTACTTCGCTGAATGGATAGCCTTTCGGTTTCTCTACAGCGAGAAAGGCTGCCTTGCCAAGATTGACGGCATGGATAACGGTGATGCCCCGTTCCTTGCATTTCTCATCGAAAGCAAAAGAGGCTTCGTTGTCATGCAAGGTTGCATTCACCGCATACCGGATGCCCGACAAGTCGCATGCAGCCACATCTTCCACCGTCAGCGTATCCTTTTCTATGCGATAGATATGAAATCTATCTTCCTGCCGAGAGCTTTCATGGAAGTCATGGCGCAAGGCACAGGAGGCTATCAAGCCTCCCATGTCTGCACCACTAATCAACAATTTTATTGGATTGTTCATTTATAGAGAGATTTATTATCATTACACCATTACCGGATGCTGCAGACAGATTACATTCTGTTCTTCTGACTTTTTCCTGCACCCGTACCCTTATACTTGCTTCTTGTAGTGTTGAACTTATACCGTATAGTAAGAGACACTTTGGTTGTTGACTGTATATCAACAATCATTTCCTTCATTTTGCCATAATGAGCACTCATGTGGATATCGTCTATTCCAAACAAATCATAGACAAAGAGCTGGAACGACAAACGATCCTTCAAGAAAGCCTTATATACAGATACATTGGTACAAAATCTTGGCTTATACGAATATATATTTCTCCCATATCCTTTTGTGGTATACGACATCATCCACGTTAACATTGCCAACTTGGTGTTGAAGGTGTTATTAAAGTTGAATACCGCCATCGGATTGTTGGATATTTTGCCATCATGTGCATCCATATCAAGCCACTGTTTTACCACAGATGCCGTAAATGAAGGATACCAAATACCAAACGAAGGTCGCAAGTTGACGGAAGCTTCTACATGATTATATGCTTTTCCATTCACAGGTTTAAGCAGTCCTATTGCAGGATTGTCTTTATAAGTCTCCACATTCGACATCATCGTATGTGAAGTATGGCTGTAGGTCATATCGAAAGTCAACCATTTGTAAGCCAACTCGTAGTTGAGATTTTTGCTTATCTCAGACACTAAGAATGGATTTCCCGTTTCATACGTGTAGCGGTTGTCATACTGTATGCCGCTGCGCAAGTAATTATAGGAAGGGCGGTCGATATCGGTAGCATAGCTCAATTGCATCTGTACCTTGCCTACAGGCATCGATAAGCTGATGGATGGGAACCAATTGCCGTACGACTTGCTTTGCCCAGGCACATACTTGCCATATTCATAGTAGTTAAAGTCGATGTACTCGTATCTCAGTCCTGCCTCCATGCTCACGTTTCCGAAATCTCTTGAATATGCCAGGAATGAAGATGCCATGCTTTCTGTAATACGACTATCATCATCCGACACGAAGTTGGTTGGCACAACCTGATACTTTGAGGTACGATGGGTGTTGGAATATTCACCACCCAAAGATAACTCACCACCCAACAAAGGATAGGAAAGCACCAACTTGGAAGCCAACAAACGATATTTCTTGTCAGTAAGGCTATGAACCGTCTGGCTTTGCGCGTCCATCCCCACCTCCTGATATTGTTCTTTTGTAACAACGTCCTCGTTATTCTTCGACCAAAGCCAGTCGGTATTGAAGTCGATGCCGAGCTTGCCAATCTTTCCCACATAGTAAACATTACTTGAAAGAGTACTCTTCTGCTCGAAGAAACTACCGTGGCTGTCAGAGTTCTCTGTCAGCTCATCATCTTGCCATATTTCTGTAGCCATATTGGCTTCGCAGGTCTGTTTCGGATTTCTCAATAAGCCAAAGTTGGCACCTATAGAGTTGTTGGCATCCAACTGGTAGCTGGCATCCAGGCGAAAGTTCATAGCTTCTACTATACTTACTTGTCTGTTTTCACTTTTCTGGTTCCACGTCTTTTCAAGATAAGTCTTCTGCTGTAAGTCTTGATTGTTTGGCTGGTATTGCTTTGCCCCAAAGGCGTATGCGCCCAGCTCCAATCCATTCTTGCGATAGCTCATATTCAATTGGCTATATCCACCGAAGTTTTCCTTTTCGTCATATTCACCGGTAGTCATCGCATCGAATCCGAAGCCCTCACCCAGCATCTTCTTCGTTGTGATACGGATGACCGCCCTGGTGCTGGCTGCGTAACGGGCACCAGGGTTAGTGATGACTTCCACCGACTTGATGTTATCGGACTGCAAACGGTCGAGTTCGCTTCGGTCTCTCATCTGTCGTCCATTGATATAGATAACAGGTTCACCGCGACCGAATACCTCGATGCTGCCATTCTGGGCAGACACTTTAGGTATGCGGTCAAGCAGGTGCTCCATTGTTCCTGCCTTCTCAAGTACGGATCCGGCAACGATTGTTGTCATTCCGCCATTCTTCAAGACAGTCTTAGGCAGGGATGATTTCACGACTACTTCGCCGAGCATCTTGCTGTCTTCTTCCATCTTGATAATGCCCACATTCTCGCCTGTGCAATCCTTGCAGACGGTCTTATAGCCTACGGATGTCACCTTGATGATTCCGCCGTTGCAGGAAGTGTCGATGACAAAGCTGCCATCCTCTCCACTCACCGCGCCCTTGACGAAAGCCGAGTCTGTTCTATTCAATAGTACTACATTGGCAAACGCCAAAGGTTCTCCCTTGGTATCCACTACCTTACCGGTGATATTCTGCGCCATCAACTGTGTCATGGCAGAAAGGCACAGTGCCGTGGTAAATATTACTTTTTCCTTCATATTGCTACTTTTTTGTTTGCTTCAATTATTTCTCTGCAGCAAAAGTATAATATGAATGAAAAAAGCCTTTGACACAAAAGTGTATTTCCGAGGCGAATGACTGAAGCATTACACTTTTGTGTATAAAAAGAAAGGATAGATAGCGTTTGGTGGTAGTTCTTTTGCTTGCTTATCTGCTTCTTTTCATCACCAAATCAGCAAGCACGATGGCGGATTCCTTCTCATCCCTTGGTGCTTCTTTTGGCTTCCATGCCACGATGAAGCGGACTTGGGCGGCAGTGACTTTGTAGCCTTTCGACTCCCATTTGGCTAATTTCTCCGTCATCTTGATGGAGAGCTGGGCTATGTCTATACTTGTTGATGGGATGTAGAAGTAATGGTCGTGGTAGCTTAATGGCATACCACTTCTCAGGGAAAGGATAGCCTTCTTGTGAGGCTTGGAGAAGCCTAAGTTTATATCACTGTGGGAGAGTTGGAGCATTATTTCGTTAGGCTCATCGTAGCCTTGGGCATCATGGAGATGCTGGGCAGAATGAAGCGTGTCGAAGAGATTGCTATTGGTGTGGATGGCAAGCGTATGCTTGGCACGAGTTATGCCCACATAGTATTGGCGCAGTTTCTCGTCGGTAGGATGCTCGGGATGGGTGACGAGCATTAGGACATGGTCAAACTCATGGCCTTTGGCCTTGTGGATGGTGCTGAGTACGATGTCTGACTTCGAGATCTCACAGAAGTCCTCCACTGACGATTCAAACATAAACTCCCTCAGGTCGCTATAGTATTTGGCACGATTGGTTTGCTCAAATATCTGAAGGCTGCGGTGCAGATAGGGCAATGCCTGGCTATTGGCATACTTTTGAAATGTCTGTTGCTTGGCAGCATCCCAAATCTCATCGGAGATGATAGGAGATTTAGTCTCCTTGCCCCCCTGGTCTATCTTCTTCAAAAAGTATCTTACCTCTGCTAGATTCCAAAATCGCAAGCCGTCCATTGATTGCACCAGTTTGGCCTTGAGGCCATGGCTATGAAGAAGCGCGAGCATGATGACAGCCTCTTCGTTGGTCTGTGTGAGAATACTGATGGTTTCGCTCTTTTTGTCGGAAGATTCATTGAGTCCTTTTGGTGCGTTGTTTCCAAGCAGTCGCATCACTTCTTCAAGGATAGGCTGGTACATATAAACCCTTTTCTCCTGAATTTGGTATGGGTGCTTCACGATTCTTACCTCTCCATCTTCTTGACTCATGGAGATGATAGGGTCTGACTTCATGCGCTGTCGAATGTTGCGGGCAAAGTCGTTGGCAGCATCTACGATATGTCGAAGACTGCGATAGTTCTCGGTCATCTCGATGAAACGGCTGTGCTCTGTCCGGGTCAATTCATAGAGATACTGCGAGTTGGAACCTCTGAACTCGTAGATGTTCTGGTCATCATCGCCTACAGCTATCACTCTCATTTCTTCGTTGGCTTTCATCAGAGCAGAGACAAGGGCATAGTCATCCTTGCCCATGTCTTGCGCCTCGTCGATGACGAGCACGGTCTTGCTGATGCGATTGGGTTCCACTTCTCCGTTGTTGATCATTTCGGCAGCTTGCTTCACCACATCTCCTGCCTCACTCAGGTTGCCCACCCTGCCCATCAGGTCGAAACAATAAGAATGGAAGGTCTTGATTTCTACAAAATGTGCGGCATTGCCGATGAGTTGCATCAGCCGTTGCTTGAATTCGGTAGCGGCTGCCCGCGAAAAAGTGAGCATCAGGAGCTGTTCGTGCTTTACGTCTTCCAACAGCAGGAGCGAGGCAAGCTTATGTACGAGCACACGTGTCTTGCCGCTGCCAGGGCCGGCAGCCACAACAATGCAGCGCGACTCATGATCGTCGATGATTTCTTTCTGTCGCTTGGAGAGCGTTCCGAAGAGTTGCTTATACTTCGAAGGCGTTACGTTGCGCTCTATTTCTGCCTCTCGTTTGCCCTTGAAGTACTTTGTGATGAAACGTTGGTAGTCCATCTGAAAGTAATCCTGCACATATTGCAAGGCCGCGTTATAATCGCTTACCATCAGGTTGGCATATTCGCCCACGATGTGAATCTGCTGAATCTTCTGCTTGTAGAATTCATTGAGCATCCGATAGTCTTCCTGCTTGTAGCGCAGGCGAGACTCCTTGATGCGGCGAATCGCCATCGCATTGTAGAGTACCAGAAATCCTCCCTCCAGCTTCATGGCTCCTATCTTGGAGAGATAGAGCAAGGCTTCCTCTACGTCCTCCAACTGCAAGGAAGAGAAGTTGGAGAAGAGCGACTGCTTGCTGGACTTCAGATCGTTCAGAAGTTCGACGACCGAAAACTGTAGAGGCTTCGCCTTGGCTTTCTCTGTTGCGCCAGAGGCTTTTCCTAAAGCGCTTTCTCTGGTCTCCCCCTTTTCTTCAGAAGAACTGCGAATGCTCTCTACAGTTTTCTTGTTTTCTTCAGCAAGGCTATATAGTCTTTCGATAATGAATCGGCATACCTCTACTCGTCTTTCAAATCGCTTGATCATGGTCTCTAAGTCCTTTTCTCTTGTTACGATGAGGCTGCGAGCGCCGTCTTCCTTCTTGCGCGCATACCCCTTCACTACTAAGAAGTATAGCAGTGTGCGTATTTGCTTTTCCGTGGAAGTGCTGATGCCATCGTTTACGGCATTGTTGTTGAGTTGCTTGTATGTGATATGCAGCGATTCGTCTGGAATATGCTCCAGTATGTACCTTTCCAGTTTGGCGAACTTCTCCAGCATCTGCTGAGGCTTGCGCTGCTTGTCGCTGACGTCCTGCAGATAGGCTGAGATGTCGCGTGTGTTTGCAAGAATGCCTTCCTGGCGCATGCGGTCAACGGAAGAGATGACGTCTCGCTTGCTGAGGCCGAGGATGTCGGCGAGGTAATCGATGCGGGATTCCGCCTCGCTATCTTGTGCCTTGGCTATATACTTTTGCGTGATGAGCGACTTGATGATGCGTATGGCATTCTGCATTTCCTCCTCAGAGAATAGGGGGGATTCGGCGAGCCGCAGTCTTGCCTCGTCCATGTTCTTGACAGTGATACCTGTGGCATAGACGTGCGGAACGTTGTTGCCACGCTCTATGTATCCGCTCTGTTCGAGCGCGGATAGGGCGGTGCGCACACGGGTTTCTATGTCGGATACCGAGTCGTCCCAACCAGCTTGTCGGGCTATCTCCAGGGCAGAGCAACTGACGTTGGGACGCAGCTTGGTAAAGTCTTTGACGGCTTTCCATACCTGTTGTATCTCGCTGATGCTCAACTTTGTCTGGTTGAGCAGGATAAAGTGCTTGTCTAAGTCCTCGTCGCTATAGAGCACATAGCATTTTGCGCTGAGGTGTGGGTCTCGTCCCGCGCGTCCAGCCTCCTGTATATAGTTCTCCAGAGAGTCGGAGATGTCATAGTGGACAACCAGCCCCACGTCGCTCTTGTCGACACCCATACCGAAGGCGGAGGTGGCCACGATGACGCCAACCTTGTCGCTCATGAAGGCATCCTGATTGTGTATCTTCTCGTCGGCATCCATCTTTCCATTATAGGGCAGGGCGGGAATGCCGTCACGTTTTAGCTTTTGGGCGAGTTCTTGAGTTCGTTTGGTGCGAGAAACATAGATGATGGTAGGGCAAGCAGCCTGTTCCAAGAGTGAACGTAGGAGGTTGTATTTGCTGCTGTCACAATCTACGTGGATCACGGAATAGTGGAGGTTGGTACGAGTGGCTGATGAGGCGAAGAGCTGTAGGTCGCAGCCCAGCCACTGCTTGAAATAGTCGCAGATGTCTTGCACCACCTTCTGTTTTGCAGTGGCGGTGAAGCAAGATACTGGTATCAGACTATGCCCATGATTGCGGGTCATAGCGTCCTTGCCAAATTTGCGCTCCTGATATTCCTTGATAAACTTGCCGATATACAGGTAGTCCACCCGGAAGTCTTGTCCCCATGACGAGAAGCAGTGGGCTTCGTCTATGACAAATCTCACCACATGCCGGGCCATCAAGATACGCTCGATGGTCTTGGACCGCAACATCTCTGGCGCTATATATAATAAGGAGGCGTCGCCGCTCCGTACTTGCTCGATAGCCTGGGAGCGAGAGATAGGGTCCAGGAGCCCGTTGATGGTCACGGCATCGGTGAAGCCACGGTCTGCCAAGTTATCTACCTGGTCTTTCATCAACGATTGCAGCGGCGAGATGACCACGGTGAGTCCGTGTACGGTTCTGCCATCCATCAGGGCAGGCAACTGGAAGGTGAGCGACTTGCCGCCACCCGTAGGGAATATTGCCAATAGCGACTTGCCATCCACTGCCGCTTGCGTGGCCTGTTCCTGTAGCGGTTCGCCATCATAGGTGCGGAAGGTGTCATAGCCAAAGAGTTGCTTCAGGTTGTGGTGAATGTCGAGCATGCGGTCGCAATACTCGCAGCCCTTGGCACAATGGGTATGGCGGAGCATAAAGATGATATGCTCTACCTCGGGATAATGGTGGAGCACCCAGCCAGGAGTAGCCGATCGGTAGTCGTCTGTGCCTATGAGGGCCAGGGCGTATGCCAAACCGCAAGGCGACTGGGCTGCAAGAGCAGAAATGTCGGCATGGGCGCAGATATGATGGTTGTATTCAGAAAGAATCAATTCCGAAACTCCTATGTCTGCATCATCCGTTTCGAAGGCTCCCACATACATCAGAAATCCGCTGAACTCCTCTTCGTGCTGGAGCAACAAGGTGAAGATCCTCCTCTTCTTCTCAGACAATTGATGCCATGCAGCGATCTCGTCCATCAATAGTTCCTTGGCTTTCTCGCAGTCATTGACAGGATTGTTCATCTGCTCGCTCATCAGTTTGTCGTCCTTCACCAGATGGTGGTAAGGACGCTTGGGGAAGAGGAGCGGGGAGAGGTAGAGGGTGTCTATCAGAATGGCGTTGAGATGGAGATAGTGTGCGTCATGGTGGATGAGGTTATGTCCGCAGATATAATCGACCTTCCCTTCTTGCAGAAACTTGTTCAGTGCCGTCTGGGATGCTTGGTGAAAGGTGGCTCCGTCATGACGTAAAGCTCCGATGTCGTGTATCTTATGGTCTTTCAGTCCCACTTCGGTATCGACGAAGGCAATGTTCCTGTCTCTGCCATCTTGTTTCTTGATGTCAGAGTCCACGGTTAGATTGCTCTTCTTTCCAAAGAGGCGACTGAATATCGACATACTTCTTGTTTCTTTTGTTCGGTGATTGTATTTTCACCGCAAATTTGCGATTATTATTTGATATATGCAAATAATCGGAGGCAATTATTTTTCAGAAAAATTTTTTCCTATATCAAACAGAGTAATGCCACTGCTTTGGTATGTTACTGCGAAAGGAAAATGGTATGGTTTTGTGGTTTCAACAAAAATGCGTAACTTTGCAATCGATAAGATATTATCACTAACTTATGTGTTATGGTAGAAACGAACAATATATTAGCAATATTAGACAACTATCTACATGACAATCCAGATGAGGTTGCCAAGGAGATAGCTGCTGATTTTCGCCGGCGTAGAATAGAGAAGAATCTAACTCGCGAGCAAGTGGCAGAGAAGTCGGGAGTAGCGGTGAGCAATATTGTACGCTTTGAGCAGAAAGGACTCATCTCGCTCAAAAATCTCATCAGTATTGCTATGGCGTTAGAATATACTTCCGAAATCCGTCATATCTTCTCTCAGCAAAAGTATAGCACAATGGAAGAACTGCAAGAGATAAAGCGAAATATGAACAAGAAAAAAGCCTATAGGAGATAAAGCTTACTTTCATTGATTATGAAAAAAATAGAAGCATTGCAAGTTAAGTTTCATGACAAGAAGGTCGGTACATTATCATTGACTGCCGACAAGAAATGTTGTGCCTTCGAATACGATAGCCAATGGTTGACAGAAGGATTCAGCATCTCTCCCTTGGAGCTGCCGTTGACCTCCGGACTTTTTGTTGCTCGGCCAAACCCATTCAATGGCAACTTTGGCATATTTGAGGACAGTTTGCCTGACGGTTATGGTCGCTATCTTCTTCACAAGGCGTTGCTTAAAATAGGCATCAATGACTTCGAACTCTCTGCGCTCGACCGCTTAAGCTTAGTGGGAAATGGTGGTATGGGAGCTCTAACTTATGAGCCTGAGACTTTTGTAGAAAGAGGATCGGAATTACAAGACTTCGAACTCTTGCAAGAAAAAGCCCTTGAGGTATTGCGAGAACAGCAAGACGCAGACGCCGGACTGCTTCTGTACAATAGTGGTAATAGTGGTGGATGCAGACCAAAGGCTATATTTTCTGACGAAGAGGGACATTGGCTTATCAAATTTCGCCATACTTATGATCCTATAGATATGGGTAAGCAGGAATTTGAGTATAATGAAAAGGCACGCCGATGTGGCATTATCGTACCCGACTTCAAACTGGTCAATGATAAATATTTCACAACTCGTCGCTTTGACATAACGGCTGATGGAATACACGTACACACTGCGACGGCAGGAGGCTTGCTGTCCGTGTCGCTTAGCAACCCAGTGCTTGACTATGTTAATCTGTTGGCACTGACAGGTTATCTCACACAAAATTATAAAGATGTGGAGCAAATGTATCGTAGAATGGTATTCAATTATATTGCTGAAAATAAAGATGATCATTGCAAGAATTTTAGCTTTATGGTTGCCAAAGGCAGGGACAACAAATGGCATTGGCATTTGGCTCCCGCATACGACCTCACTCACTGTGCGGAGGGATATAATGGTGAGCATGCTACATCGGTAAACAACTCGGCACATCCTTCTATAGAAGATATGGTAGCCGTTGGTGTAAAGAATAAAATGCAAGAGCAAAAGTGTAGAGAAATATACTATGAAGTTGAAGATATAATCAAACGGGGAATGTAAACATATTTGCGTCTGGGAAAAAGGTTGCAGGGTTGGCGTGAATAAGTGGCTTTTTCACCCCTTTTTATGAAGTTAACTCCATTGGCCAATGAAGTTAACTTCGCAGGCTGATGAAGTTAACTTCGTAGGCCGATGAATATAACTTCGTTGGCCAACGAAGCCAATAGGCTTTTTAGGCATGTTTTGACCGTTATAAAATCTGTGGGCCAACTTGGAAGTTTTTTCTATTTTTCCCCTCTATATCAAATAAAAAGACTACTTTTGCATTGCCGTGGCGAACTTCGGCGCCTGTGAAACCGCAGCGCACAGGTGAGCGGAGCTTCGTCGGACCCAAAAGGAGATAAAGACTGTCGGCTGCGGAGAAAGCAAAGGCGAAGATGAAAAAACTATTTGTGGTGCTTCTGGCGTTGTGTCTGCCCGCATGGAGCTTTGGCCAGAATGTGGAGAGACAGAGAAAGGCTGAGGCTGGTGATGCCTCAGAGCAGTATTACATGGCACATTGCTATCAGTATGGTTGGGACGGAGCCCCTGAGGATGCCGCCCAATATGCTATTTGGCTCAAAAAGGCTGCTGCCAGTGGAGAGCCTGGTGCTCAATACGACTTGTCGCAACTATATAAGTATGGTGCATACAGTGTGCCGCAGGACGATGCGGAGTATCTCCGTTGGGCAAAAAAGTCTGCCAACAATGGCTACACCCCCGCTTGCTACAATTTAGGACTATACTACGAGAACATTGACAGAGAAGAGGCCTTCTATTGGTATAAAATGGATATGGACTTGCACTGGCAAGAACACCATGAGGAAGACCAGTTTGCTGTCGACCGCCTCCAGGCGATGGGCATCACCTACCATCCTGCCGATCACGCCTCATCGGGTTCGGACCGTAATACTTCCTCGCGGTCGCTAACCAACGGCAAAAGCAAGAAGATTATTTCCAGTCATTAGTCTGCTTTATTCAGGATAGCTTACCCTTTGCCCTGGTCGTAAGTAACGTCTGTTAAGTGTCCCTGCTTAAGGCTGCCCCGCCATATAAGAAAGGTGGGGTAAGACCGTTGTGGAAACTAAAATCAAAAACTAATGGAAAATTTAGAAGTGATGGTGATTCTTTTCATCATCGTCGTGCTCGGCTATGCGCTATGCAAGCTGGGCTATATGGGAGACAAGTTTGATCAGAAATTGTCCTCTATCGTGATCGACGTCACCTGTCCCGCGTTGATTCTCTCGTCGGTGATGGGGACGGAACTGCCCGACCGCTCGTTGATATTGCCCCTGTTGGGAGTCGGTTTCCTCACCTACGTCGTGCTGTTGGTGTTCGGCTTCTGGGTGCCGCGGTTTGTTTCCAAGGACCGTGATGAGCAAGGGATGATCGGCTTCGCGCTGATGTTTGCCAATGTGGGATTCATCGGCTATCCCATCGTCTCCTCCATCTTCGGCCCCAAGGCCGTCTTCTATGCCGCCCTGCTGAATATGCCCAACACCTTCTTCATCTTCACGGCCGGTGTGATGCTCGTGAAAGGCGAGTATGGGGTGAAAAATCTGAATCCCAAGGTGCTGCTCTCCCCGGCTATGATTGCCGCTTTTGCCGCCGCCCTGCTGGTGGCCTTCAGTGTTCGCACTCCCGACCTCATAGCCCGTCCCGTCACGATGGTGGGCAATATCACCGTGCCTGCCGCCCTGATGGTCATCGGATCGTCTATGGCGCGCCTGCCCCTTCGCGAGGTCGTGGGCAGTGTGAAAGTCTATGTTGCCTCTTTCCTGCGCCTCTTCGTCGTGCCTCTGTCGGTCTATTTTCTGTTCAAGGCCTGTGGCGTGAGCGACCTTGTCAATCAGATCAATACGGTGGTCATTGCCATGCCTGTCGCCTCCTTCGGCACCATGTTCTGCATGAAGTTTGGGCGCAGTGCGTCGCTGATGACGGAGATGACGTTTGTCACCACCGTCGCCTCGATCCTCACCATACCGCTGGTCACGATGCTGCTCCAATAGCTTGTTGAGACTGTTGGCTATGACACAAGCCGACAGGGAAGGACGATGGTGATGGCAAACCGATGGAGTGGGGCAGTAGTGCGCCCCACCGTTGCCGCAGGCTTACGCCTCCTTCTCCAGCAGCTCCTCCAAAAACTCGGATGCGTCGGAAACGCACATTGGACATTCGCGCAGCACGACACCCGTGCCCACGCCCTTGAGCAACTTGCAGCGGGTGGCACCGTTGCGCTCCTGAAACTTCTCCATGATCTGCCTCATGCCCTTCACGGCCTTGGCCCGGTCTCTCACGGCCAGTCCATAGACGATGCCTGCGCCCACGATAGATCCGCAGGTACCTTCTCCGTTGCCCATGCCCGCCGCGAAACAGTTGCCCGCGTGCTTGATGGTCTCTTCGTCCAGTCCTGTCAGGTCGCAGTAGGTGCAGAGTACGGACTGTGTGCAGTTGTGCGAGCCGCAGCGTTTCTTCTCCGCTGCCAATTCCTTTCTACTTTCCATTGTTCTTGTTCGTCTTGATTCGGTTCGTTTTTGTAGTTGGCCTGCAAGCGGCAAGCCTGCAGTTGGGATGGTTCTGCAAAGGTATGAATCCTTTTCTGAAAAACCGCCGATATGCACGAAATAGTCCTAAAAAGAATACCGTCGTTGTTCTTGCGTACTCCATTGTGCCGCCCATCGAAATTGATAGAGCAATGTCATGACCGAGTCTTGCTGATCCACTGTTGTGTTTTTCTGTTCAGTCAACTATTGCAAAGACATTGTTTCTTCCATACGAAATGCTTCATAGTTCAGATGTGTCAATATTCTTTTTTATGACCGAATTTTGTGGTAGAACATCCATGTGCAGCACAATTAACGCACTTTGTCTGACCTGGTTTATGCTCGTATATCTGGCAACCACACCCACCATTACATCTTCCATAATAGAAAGAGCGGCCTCTAAAGGAGACGTCTGCGTGTGAACGTGTCTCTACATAATCAGCAACAGTCTCTCCTGTTCCACCGCATCTGTTACAAGTATATCCTGCATAAACGCCATATCCGCTACATAGCGTACATTGGAACGTTCTCTGGCTTTCCACCTCATAAACATCTTCATTGGTGTATGAGTTCGTTGTTGAAGGCCTTGAGTCACAACTAATAATTGTAGAAGCGGTTATAATGCTGAGCACGATAACCAAAATGCTTGCTAATGATTTCATTTTTCAATACCCTAATCCGTGTCGGGCACAACTTCTAAGTTTGTTGTTTATTTATCTTCAAATCCGCAACTAATAGGACTTAGTGCGTTTTTTGCTTGCAAAGCGAGAAACAATCATCTTGTCACACATGTTCTTGTGCAGCAGAAACGTCTCAGGCACAAAAGCCCCTTACCCCACAAAGCGACTTGAGGTAATACGCTAGTTTAACCAGAAAGGCCTGGCTTTAGCCAAAGCCTGTCTGGAACAACCTGGCGTAAGCATGGTTGTCAGTATAAATGTTCAATACATGTCTTCGTGATGTCTTGATCCATTTTGCCGGGACGGAGACAAACTTGAAAACAAAGGTCTTGACTCGGCTAGTGGCTCGCAATCCAAACTTTTGGGTCTCCAATCTCTGCATGACGGCTTTATAGAAATTTCTGATGAGGGCAGTCATGAGCAAGAAAACCGTATTCTGTGACATGAATGATTTCGGCAACCGGTTCCATCCAAAGCCATTGTTCATGTCGTCGAAGATTCGCTCCTTGCCACCACGAAGGTTGTAGAACTCCACGACATCTCTTGCGCTGGACTCGTAGTCGTTGGTCAGTATGCACCTGTAGGTATATTCTCCTTCCCAAATGCCAAACTCTCTCTCCGTTCTTCTTTGTCGCTGCATGACAAGACGATACAACTTTCCCTTCCATTTCTCAACAAGGATGGAGTTCAACTCAAACTCGATGCCATTGATCTCGACAGACTGCTAGTCCGTCAAGGAAGACATTGTGTCGTAGAGGGAAGAGCACCTGTTTGCGCGGATATAAAAATGCTTGCAATGGGCCTCCACCATTCCCACAATCTCTTCCGAGCACGAGCCGCAATCCATGCGGGCACGAGCAACATGCACTCCCGATGCCTCCAGCCGCTTGAAGATTCTTTCCAAAGTCTCTTTCTGGTTAAAGCGCACGTTGGTATTGCCATCCCTGTTCTCAATGCCGACAATCACGTCGCCGATGACCGCAACGCCAGGACTGTAGCCCAAGAACTTCTTGTAGGTGGGCTTTGCGTCATACTTTTCCGTCTCTATGAATTGATGGTCAAAGTCAAAATCGTATTCCAACCCAGCCTTCAGCTGACCAGTTGCAAGTAGGGCGTTGACCAACAGACTGTTCATTTTGTCCGCAGTATTGAAATCATAGACTCTGCCAGAAGCTGACTGATAGGCGGTGTTCTCACAAGTTAGTTCCTCGATAGCGCGCAATATGGTGTCCGCACTGCAAGTGCGAAGGGATGGATGAAGAGACAAATGCCTCACGAGGTGAGTTGTCACATCTTCGACACATGAGCCGCCACAAAGATAGACGCACATCAAAGAGCGCAGGATCTCGCTATACTGATAGCCATACCATTTGCATCTCATCCCCAATGTGGAGTCTATGGTTTGAGCTAAAAGAGCATCAAATTGCTCCATGATTGGAAAAATTCCTCCAAAAGGAGTGAGTTTCTCGGATTTTATTTGTACATTTGCCATGTCATTCGGAGATTTTGCTATACTTCTTTTTGCAGCACTAAGGTAGGTGAAAAATCCGACATGGCAAAATCCTGAGCAACTTTTTGTTGCTCAGGTACTTATAAAAAATGCTAACTCATAGTGCTGCGGAAATTAGGTTCTCAAAATAAAGTGCTTTCAGAAGAGCTTGATGTTGAATATGTAGAAGGTTTCAAATATGAATAGAGAAGATTATATAACATTTATAGATGGGGGAACTTCTGATGGAGTAGGCTTCTTTGTGGGCAACCTCTTTATTACAGCAGGTCATGTATTTAATGAAGGTCAAACTCATTCAATCTACTTTGGCGGACAGAGAATAGTATTGGATAAAAACGAGGCTATATTCATCAATTATCCGAATGGAGATTTTTTCTCTCCAGAGATACCAGATGTAGCTATATTCGATTGTGCAGGGGTTAATAGTCCTCTCGTTTTTGCAGAAGACATGCCTTTTGTCGATCAAGAACTAACTAATATTTCAAAACGTAGGGTGATTGTAGATGATAGCCATTCAGGTTGTCCTTCTATCTTCACAAGGAAAGAGGTCATTCAAATACATACTTGTATAGGAAAAGTGACACATACAACAGATTATTGTGAATGTCATACAGATAAGATACTACGCAAAGGAGATAGTGGTAGTCCCTTGATGAATGGAAATACTGTATATGGAGTATTGATAGGTGGAGAACCTGAAACTCCAAGATGTGTGTTTCAATTGTCAGCAAGCATTGTCACGTTAATAAGGAAAGGTAATGAATGAAGTAACACCACATACGGCAAATCTACCTCAGACGACATATAAGCCCTCTGAGATAATCGGTATATTCAATTCCATCTTGGCAAAGCAGTCTGTCAATGCCCAGGTGGTATATCTTCGTGGGGTCTATCTTGCAAGTGGAAGACAACCATACGGAGGATATTTTTATGATACACTCAGAGACGAGAATAGACAGGAAGAGATAACAATCTACCTGACTCAACAGCAACGAGAGAGCCTAAAAAATGGTAATCGTCAAATCCGCAACTAAGCCCTTCAGCGTCCTTATTGCGTGTACATGTCCTCTCATTACTGAATTATCAATAAATTGAGGCTGAAATACCCACTTCTGCCTACAACATCCCCTTATCCCACAATGCGACTTGAGGCAATACGCTGTATCATACCCATAAGTTGTAGGCGTTATCCAAAATCAGTCTGGAATACATCTGCGTAAGCATTGTTACGGTATAGATATTCAGCACATACCGCCTTGAAGTCCAGATCCACTTGGCTGGTACAGAGATGATCCTGAAGACAAACGCTTTTATGCGACTTGTGGCCTTGAGTCCGAACCTCTTTACGTCAAGTCTGTGGATAATGGCCTTGTAGAAGTTACGAATAAGTGCAGTAAGAAGAAGGAACACGGTGTTCTCTGCCATGAAGGATTTGGGCAATCTGTCCCACCCGAAACCATTGTTCATATCATCGAAGATACGTTGGATTTCATCCTTCGTTTTCTCGCCATGGCATAATTAAAGCGAGCTTTATTCTGCTCATTTGACTTAACGAAAACGTTCCTTTCCTCCACGAAGGTTATAGAACTCGACAATTTCTCTTGCGGAAGATTCATAGTCGTTAGTCAGGATACAACGGTATGTGTATTCTCCTTCCCAAAGATCCTGCACACCATCCATCCGTTTCTGTCTTTTTTTTGTCTTTGAATCACAAGTCGGTATGCTTTACCCTTCCACTTTTCAACAAGGATAGAGTTCAATTCAAACTCAATGCCATTGATTTCCTCAGTCCTCCAGCCTCTGAGAGCAAAGATGTCATTGTAGAGCGAACCGCAGCGGTTTGCGCGGATATAGAAGGATTTGCAGTGTTTCTCTACTTCTCCCACGATTTCCTCGGAACATGAATCCACAGTCAGCTCTGAAACGATTGATAGTAAGTCCGTTCTGTTCAAATCTCTCAAAAAATCTCTTCAGCGTGTCCTTCTGATGGAAGCGAACATTTGTGTTGCCATCGCTATTCTCTATGCCGACAATCAAGTCGCCAATAACCGCCACGCCAGGGCGATAGCCAAGGAACTTCTTGTATGTAGGCTTTGCATCATACTTCTCTGTCTCTATGAACTGATGGTCGAAATCAACATCATACATCTCACCCTCTTTCAGTTGGCCAGATGCAAACATACAATTGAGCAGTAAAGTATTGAGAGTGTCAGCCGTATTGAAATCGTAGTTCTTACCCGCATCTGATGTGTATGAAATGTTTTCTTGCGTCAGCTCCTTTATCGCTCTGAGGATAGTATCAGAGCTACAAGTGCGAAGTGTCGGATGAAGCGAGAGATGGTTCATCAAATGAGTAGTGACATCCTCAATACATGAGCCACCACAGAAGTAGATACTCATGAGAGAACGGATGATTTCGCTGTACTGATAACCGAACAATCTACACCTTAGACCGAGGGTTGAGTCGATTACAGATGACAATGTGGAGTCAAATTGCTCCATGATTGAAAATATTCCTCCAAAAGGAGTGAGTTTCTCGGATTTAATTTGTATCTTTGCCATGTCTATCGTCGTATTCTCTTGTTTGTTTTGCAACACTAAGATAAGTGAATTCTTCGACATGACAAAATCCTGGGCAACTTTTTGTTGCTCAGGTACTTAAAAAAAATAATTTATAATAGCGTTGCGGAATTAAGGTTGATATGGGAATATTCGATTTTTTTAACAATAAAAAGAAAGAGAAAGCACGACAAGAACAATTGCGTCTTCAAGAAGAAGAAGAAAAACGTCGTGCAGAAGAACAACGACGATTGGCAGAGCGTCGTAAGCAAGAAGAGCAACAAAGGCGTGAAGAATCGTTCTTGTCTAATTTCGAATTTGATTCTACCTGTCATCAGCGTTATGAAAATGGTCAACCTGTAAGAGGATTACAAGTCTGTCCGAGATATATAAAAATCAAAAAGAACATCAATGGATGTTCTGGGTATCAGCTTACACCTGGAGATGGGTATATCTTGACTGCAACAAATGGAGATACAGGACAACCACAGTTTGCCCCCAAACCAATGCGTGTAGTAAAATTCTCAAATACCGAGATTTTGCTTAAGGGATATTGTGTCTCTGCGCAAACACCTTTTGGATGGCAAGAGATAGATTTGTCGGATTATGGCTTTTCCATAATTTGGCAGAATGGCATAATTCAAAAATGCATTCTACATATGTATGATAGAAATGTTGATTTGGAATACCAAAGAACAAGCCAATCAACAGCTTTGTTCTCTAAAGATGAACTGAAGTCGATAATTGCTATTCTTTCCGACATTAGTTATATCTTTTTGAAATCAGACCGTTTAGTTGGAGGCAGAAACGAGAAAATGAACAGTAGACTATTCTCATACGCAGGTATATTTGGCTACTATTATGAGGAAGAATACGCTTATGGTAAAGTTTCAGATATAACTGATAATAATATAGCCTCTCATTATGTTTTGGTTAAATTAAGCATGTCTGATGCTTCCCACAGACGGAACGTTGTTCGGGATTTGGCAGACAACTGGTCTGATGTTTTACAGGTTATATTCAATTTGGAGCTTGATGATAACGAAGCAGGTAATAAATTTAAAAAGATGGAAAGCAAGATACAGGCAGTAACCAAGGCTATAGAGAAGCTTTCTGGAAACAACTGCAAAAAGCCTTCCAATCCTCTTAAAGTACACCCAAAGAAAGTCTCTTATAATCCATTTAATATTACTGAAGAGCTAAAACTTGCTGAAGGACGGGCTATTCCAGACATCACAGATGTCTTTGCCAGAGAGCTTGTTCCTGTGCTTGCGTCTAACCAACATTCATTAGATGAGTCAAGAGATATTGTTGCGAACTATGCATTGAGTATGATAAAGTCATATTATGACAATGCAGGTTTTGTTCCTATGTTAATTGTAGATCAAATTACAGGACAGGTTAACCAAGTCGCAGAAATGGTACAAAAGGTTTCCTATACTCCTTATTCATCGCTTAAAGAATACATATTAAGTAAGATCTATAAGTAAGCTATTAAATTAACAATTTTATGGTACATAACAATCCGCTATTCACAAAAGAATCATTGAAAGCTGCGTTATCCTATATAGGGAAAGCCTCTTTTACCTTGATTTATGATGGCAACGACATAGACGAACAAAAAAAAGCAGGAAAAGAGCTTTGGCAGGCAGAATGGATTATAGCCACTGTCATGGATCATATTTTTGACTATTATCCAGCATCATATTTTATGAATGATGATAGCCAGAGTGAATACCAGAGTTATTTGGAATGGTTTATTAACCATCCGGAAGTCGGAGTGTGTAATGCTATCAAGTTTGTTGAGAATAATTTTTGTATTCTTAATACTATTACAAGAGATGAGTTAAATCAGCATCGTATTCCACAAAGGGACATTACTGAAGAAAAACATGTCAAGTCCGTACTTTATGAAATTCATAATAATTTGAACGAAATAGTTCATTTGCTTTGTGGACCTAAAAAGTTTTCAGATCCCAGCAAGCCAACAGCAGATGAAATCTCTATGCTTGTAAGATCCATAAAAAAGATACAGATGAGCTATTCAAAAATGGCAGATAATAAACAAGATGGGGATTTTTCTTTACAAGTATTGAAAATCACTCAATTCTTTGAGATGTTTAAGTTGCCTTTGTTGAAAGCTTGGGAGGTTTATCATTATGGTTCTCATAGCGATTTTTGGGAGGAAGGAGATTCAATGTTTGACTACATGATGTTTGAAATGAAAGCCAAAGAAATGATTGGAGATTTAATAAAAATTCTTACACAAGAGTCTCCTTTTGCACAAATAGAAAGCAATTCTGTTATCACTAATGGCTTGTTGAAAATTTATAGACATCTTATTAACCAGAACTTAGACTAACACATGGCAACATGGGCTAAACAAATACTTCCACGTGAGAATGGGGAACTTGTAGAAATGCAAGTTCCTATTCTTGTTTCTGCAAGTAGAAGTACGGACATACCTGCTTTCTATGCAGATTGGTTCTTTTACCGTCTTGATAAAGCTGGCTATTCTGCTTCAATAGTTCGTTAAAATTTGAGTATATGGCTATGCGGCCTTAGGCTGCCAGCCAATGAGTTCTTTGACAATCTTACTAATTAAAGTTCGGTTCGGTCGGCATCGGGACATGTCGAAAATTAATTTCGTATAGTTCGCATTGAACATCAACGACTTAACTTTTGCCATAGAATTGTCCATACCATTGTCTTTCATGAAGACCTTGGCGGCATTCATGGAGGCGAACGATGCGTTGAACGCAAAATCCAACTGTCTCTTGTGTCTTGCCTGACAATCCATAAGTCCCGTAAACTGCTTGCTGTCGCAATAGCAGAACTCTATCTGGAAACGAGTGCGGTATGTCTTCAATACTTCCTCACCCGTCATTGAGAGTTTTGTCGAGAGTATGCCTTTCCATCCAAGCCGTCGATGTGCAGCTCTTCCATACATGACAGGTTGAGGTTTGCCAAGTCAATCTTGTCCCCCTTGATCCTTGGCCGTCCACGTTTCTTTTCCTTCTTGGGAATGTAATGCAGACAAGCGTTGTCACGGAAACGGCTGACAAGGTAGAAGCCAAGCTCCGACATGCCTTTCTCAAACGTGGATGTGGAGAAGAATGCATCAGCCACCACTATGTCGTTGATGGACAGCAGTTTCTTTGAATACCGCTTCATAACGCTGATGTAATATTCAACGAGTGTCTTGTTCCTCATCTTCAGCGCGGAGTTCCCTATTGTCTGATGGGCACGTAGCATCATACATTTGTTGTTGGCAATATCCAGTAAGCCGATGCCCATGATTTCAAGTCCGTGCTTCACAGCCCCTGCACATCCCGATCAAAACCGTCCGATATGAGGAGTTTTCTTCCCAGCCTTGCTGATATAGCATGGGGCTATAGCAATGGCAAGTAAGCCATCCATTTCCAACACACGCCTTGCAAGAGATAGGTTCAACAGAAGCCAATCGATGCAGTCTTTCTTCTTACGGTTGAAATTCTGACGATAGGTCTGCTCACCGTGCTTGCCGTAGCGAGCCATCTGTGTGAAGTTTATCTTTCTGGGTAGAATCATATATAAAGTCAGTATCTCGATGAGCAGAGTCTGGAAAGTTTTTGCTAACTTTGCACCAGATTCTTTCATTGATGTACGGATTGCATCCTTGAGAATCTCCTCATATTGGCTAAGTGGCTCTGAAAATATCATACTTTTAAAGTCTTGAATCAACTATAAAGGTACTGAAAATCAGACACTTAGCCAAATTTATTTAGTTATGTTTTGTTAATCAAGTTGCTCATTTTCAAACGATTACGAAATTGTTAACAGAGTATTGAAATAAAACAAGGAATCTCATTATTTTAAGTTTTTGTTCTTATGAAATATCCACAAGTTTCTCATATCATGTTTTTTGCTTTACATATAGAGGCGTCTTACTCTCTATTGATTCTTTCCACCAATTCGTCTGGTGTAAGTATCTCCATCTTGGAGAAACCAAACCACTTTTTGCCCAAATCCTTTATGGATGCTCCTATGTGATACACATCATCGTCTATACAAAGGAAGCGGTCATGTGATAAATGGAATGTTTCAACATCAATCGGTGCATATTGAGCATTATGACGGTCTATGTCGAGTTGGAACTGACGGCTTATCTGCTGAGTGTAGATGATTGCAGACACGTTATTATCTCTTTTATCGAGCAATGTCAGTACAGTCTCGTCAACATAGTTGTCGATAAGGACAATACGTTTCTTCGCACTCTTAATCAAGCCGGACACGAAAGTATAGGCATCATAAATTTGACCATTGTAGAACACACCCTGCTTCGGCTTTGCGTTGCCCTCGTCCAATCTGCGAAACACTTCTTCTATACGCTTGTCGGATTCTTGCAAGTGTTGTTGCATTTCCAATTGATGGTATTCCATAGTCGAGAGACGCTGAAACACTTCGGCATTGTTCTGTAGAAAGTGACGCATTGAAGTGAAAGCTCGCATTATTCGAATATTCACCTCAATCGCAGTGTCAGAACGTAAAACACTACTAAGCATAGCGACTCCGTTTTCAGTAAATACGTAAGGCATGTATTTCAAATGTTGTCCGCGTCCTTCGTTTAAGGTCGCAATTTGCGACCTTAAACATTCGTCCTTGGTCAATTGAAACATGAAATCTTCTGGAAATCGTTTAATATTACGTTTTACTTGCTCATTAAGACGCTTTGTTTCAACGCCATAAAGTGTGGCAAGGTCACGGTCAAGCATAACTTGTTGTCCTCTAATGATTTTTATTAGAGGCTCTATATTGTTAACACCAACCAACTGGTCACTTTCTGTGGTCAGTTCGCTGCTCTCCTTTTTGTCTATTTTATCTGTCATATTTATATTCATTTTTCTAAAATCACAAATTGTGACTTTGAACATTACCATATTTAACAGCATTCAAAGGTAATGCTTTTAGCCTTTAAACTACTATCACACAACCCTTTCTTTGAAAAAAACGTAAAATCAATAGTATTATTGCGATGATTGTACTTTTAGTAATCGCTTCACTCGTTGTACGGTACTTACCCCTTTACCACGCAACTTCGCCACATCCCGAATTGAATATCCCTTGCGAAGCGGACTTATTACTTCCCTATATTCGGCTTTCATCTGTTCTGCCGTTTTTACAGAGCCTACCTTGCGTCCGAGTTTCCCACCTTTCTCTATATACCGCTTCCTTCCTGACTGCAATCGGAATGAGATATTGTCACGTTCCAATTGCGCACAGGTCGAAAGCGTGGCTATCATTATAGGAGCAAAGAGGGATGGATGTCCTTTTTCATCCAATAATAATAAGTTGTTCCTTTTGTATGTAGAGGTTAATGCCACAGTCAATGAGTTCCTTGACAGAGGCAAGCACCTCAAACGCATTACGCTCCAATCTGGACAGTTCGCTGACAAGTTGGATCCCAATGCGGTTTGCTTTGCAGTATTCCATTGCCTCACACAACACTGGACGCTCATCATTCTTCTTTACATAAGATAGGCTGCACCTCGGCAATTGAAGCAAACTTCATTGCGCTCGGTTTGCACTATCTTTGCGCCAGAAATGTGTTCCTCAAAGACCTTGCTGACTTCGATTCCCTTATATTTTGCATACTCCGACAAGTCCTTGACCTGTCTTTCCGTGCTCTGTCTGTCACCAATACTGGAGACACGAGCGTATATTACTCCTGTTGTTATCTATATCAAGATTAAATTGAACATGAAAATGCCTGTGCTCAGATAAGTCTAGCTGATTTATTTGGGCGCAGGGGGCAATCCACGGAGAATTCCCCCTGTGCCCAAATTGGTGTTCTTTTAGCTCAAACGATAGACTCCACCTTAGGGGTGAGATGTACATGGTATGCCTGTCAGTTCTACAAAAGCTTTGATTTATAATAGAAGTGGGTCACTTTAGTTAATTGTTGCCAGGGCCAATCGCAAGGAGACATCCTGTGGTCTAACCTGCAGCCCAGGCAACGGAGGCGGAAGCAGGCTGTGGGGCAAAAATATGGAGAGGCGAGGCAATAAAATGGAGAGGTGAGGCAATAAAAGGCGGGGCGTCTGCGTTTAGCTAAATATATAAGAATAAGTTTGCAAACAACGATATGATAGAATATATACGAGGCGAGCTGGCTGCGCTCACCCCGGCGCAGGCCGTCATTGAGGCGGCGGGTGTCGGTTATGCGCTCGGCATCTCCCTCAACACCTATACCGTTCTTCAGGGAAAGCGGGAGGTGAAGCTCTACGTCCACGAGGCAATCGTCACGGGAGGCCGCGACGACAGCTACACCCTTTACGGCTTTGCCACGGTACAGGAGCGCGCCCTTTATCGCCTGCTCATCACCGTCTCGGGTGTGGGAGCCAATACGGCGCGGATGATCCTCTCTTCGATTACGCCGAAGGAGCTCTGCAATATCATCGCCGGTGGCGACGAGCGGATGCTGAAAAGCGTGAAAGGCATTGGTGTGCGGACGGCACAGCGCATCATCGTCGATCTGAAGGACAAAATAGTGGCCAGCGGCATAGCCGACGAGCTCCATGCCGTCTCCAAGCCAGGCACTCCGGTGGTCGATACTACCGTTCGAGATGAGGCTGTGAGCGCGCTGACGATGCTCGGGTTCTCCCCTGCGCCGTCGGCCAAGGTCGTCCAGTCGATCCTTACTGAGCAGCCAACGTTGCCCGTGGAGCAAGTCGTCAAGCAGGCGCTGAAGCTCATCAAATAGAGCCAGGCAAGCGTCCTTGGACGCAGAAGAGAATAAAGAGAATTAAAAAAAATCAGGAACATACCCAATTTTTCCAAGCAAGATAGACATCTGACAAGCCCGCAGAGCCTTCCCACTTTGAATTTGAAGAAGGCAGCAGCGGGACCCCGATCAATATGAGGAAAAGGTCTGCCATCATAATGAGTGTCTTATTTGCGGTGAGCCTGGCGGCCATCGCAGGCAGGTTGCTGCTGTCGTCGGCTGTCATCGGCGCACCAGCCTGGTCGTCGCTGCTTCCCGCCGACACCACGAAGACGAAGAAGCCCGACCTGCCCGAGGTGATTATCGACGAAGAGGAAATCCCCGACTCGCTGCTCCATCCGCGCTGGAAGATACAGCGTACCACCCCCATCACCTTCGACGACCTGCAGCAAGGCACCACCGACCTGCAAAGGCCAGAAAACATGCAGCAGACGGTGGAGTACAACGACTCCATCGACCGCTATGTCGTCGGCTACAAGATCGGTGGCACCTACGTCGGTACGCCGATCATGATGACTCCAGACGAGTACAGGGTGTGGAGCGAACGACAGAGCTGGGCCGACTTCTATCGCGAGAAGAACAAGGAGATTCTCCAGCAGCAGGGCAAGGAGAAGTTTGACTTCACCAACATGCACTTCGACCTCGGACCAGCAGAGAAAATCTTCGGTCCTGGCGGCGTGCGCATCAAGACACAGGGTACCGCCGAACTGAAGTTTGGCGCGACGCTGAAGAACATCGACAACCCGTCGCTCCCCATCCGCAACCGCAAGACCACGACGATGGACTTCGACGAGAAGATCAACCTCAACGTCAATGGCAAGGTCGGCGACAAGGTCAACATGAACCTCAACTACAACACCGACGCCACCTTCGACTTCGACTCGCAGAACCTCAAACTCAAGTATGACGGCAAGGAGGATGAGATGGTGCGTCTCGTTGAGGCTGGCAATATCTCCTTCCCCTCCAACAATTCCCTTCTACAAGGCGCAAGCAGCCTCTTCGGTATCCGCACCGACTTCCAGTTTGGCCGCCTGAAGCTCCAGACGGTGTTCTCGCAGAAGAAGTCGTCCAACAAGAGCGTCTCTTCCAAGGGTGGCAAGCAGCTCACCCCGTTTGAGATCGATGTCGCTGACTATGAGGAAAACCGCCATTTTTTCCTCTCCAACTATTTCCTTGCCCACTACGACGCGGGCATGCGCACGCTCCCCAACCTTGCCACGGGCGTGAAGATCAACCGCGTGGAAATCTGGGTAACTAACAAGACAGGAACCACCTCCAATACCCGCAATATTGTCGCCCTCACCGACCTGGGCGAGAACAACGGCGTGAGCCGTCCTGACCTCTGGGGACCAGGCTCGGGCGCTGTGCCTTCCAACCAAGCCAACGGCGAGTATCAGACCATCGCACAGGGCCACCCCGAGGCCCGCGACATCGACCAAGCCTCCAGCGCGCTGGAGGGCATGGGACTCGTCGGTGGTACCGACTTTGAGAAACTCTCGAGTGCGCGCCTCTTGTCCAGTTCGGAATATACGGTCAATACGTCGCTGGGTTATGTGTCGCTGCGCGCCGGGCTGCAGGCCGACCAAGTGCTGGCTGTCGCCTATGAATATACCTACGGTGGCGTGACCTACCAGGTGGGTGAGTTCTCCAGCGACCGCACCAACGTCGGCGAGGCCCTCTTTGTCAAGGCCCTGAAGAACACGAGCAACAACCCCGCGCAGGGCAACTGGCGTCTGATGATGAAGAACGTCTATTACCTCGCCTCGACGGTGCAGAAGGAGAAGTTCCGCCTCGACGTGAAGTACCAGAGCGACACCACGGGCGTCTATATCTCCTACATCCCCGAGACTCAGGTGAAGGGTACGCCGATCATCAAGCTCCTCGGTGCTGACCGTCTCGACAACAACAACAAGGCCAACTCCAACGGCTACTTCGACTTTGTGGAGGGCTACACGGTGAGCAACGGACGCGTCTTCTTCCCCGTCGCAGAACCCTTCGGATCCTACATGAAGAACTATCTCGAGCAGCACGGCGTGGCGGCAGCGAGCGCGGACAAGTATGCCTTCACCGAACTCTATGACTCCACGAAGACCGTGGCCAAGCAGATAGCCGAGAAGGACAAGTACATGCTCGTCGGACAGTATAGCGGATCCTCTGCCAACGTCATCTCGCTGGGCGCCTACAACGTGCCGCAGGGATCGGTGGTGGTGACGGCAGGCGGCGTGACCCTGACCGAGGGAAGCGACTACTCCGTGGACTACAACTCGGGTGAGGTGACCATCCTCAACCAGAACATCATCGACGCGGGCACCAATATCAACGTCTCGCTCGAAAGCCAGAGCGACTATGGTCAGGAACGCAAGACGATGGTGGGACTCAACTGGGAGTATGACTTCTCGAAGAACTTCCAGCTGGGTGGTACCTTCATGCACCTGAGCGAGCAGGCTCTGACCACCAAGGTCAGCATGGGATCGGAACCCCTCAACAATACCATCTGGGGTCTCAACCTCAACTGGAAGAAGGAGAGCCAGTGGCTCACCAACATGCTCGACAAGATCCCCTTCCTCCACCTCACGCAGCCTTCGCAGATCTCTTTATCGGCCGAGTTTGCACAGCTTATTGCCGGCAAGGCCAGTGGCACGCAGGACAATGCCTCCTACCTCGACGACTTCGAGAATACGAAGAGCACCATCGACGTCTCGCAGCCTACCTCCTGGATCATCTCCTCCGTACCGAGCCTCTTCAACGAGGCGAGCGACAAGACAACGCTCAAGAGTGGCTACAACCGATCGCTGCTCGCATGGTACAATATCGACCCGCTCTTCACACGACGCAGCTCGTCGCTCACGCCAGGCCATATCCGCAGCGACCTGGAGCAGCTCTCCAACTACTATGTGCGCGAGGTCTATACCCGCGAGCTCTTCCCGAAGCGCGACCAGAACAACTATAGCGGACAGTCGTCGATGCTCACAGTCCTCAACCTCGCCTACTATCCTGACGAGCGTGGCCCGTACAACTTCAATCCCGACCTCACCCTCAACGGACGCCTCAACCAGCCCAAGACGAAGTGGGGCGGCATGATGCGCAAACTGGACACGAGCGACTTCGAGGCTGCCAATATCGAGTATATCGAGTTTTGGATGCTCGACCCCTTCATCTACAGCAACGAGCGCGAGGATGCTCATCTCTACGGTGGCGACTTTTATATAGACCTCGGCGAGGTGAGCGAGGATATCCTCCGCGACGGCAAGAAGTTCTATGAGAGCGGAATGCCCGTCGATGGCAGCGAGTCCTGGACCACCACGCAGTGGGGCCGCATCCCGACGCAGCCCACCGTCACCTATGCCTTTGCCACCACCAAGGGCAGCCGCGCCCTGCAGGACGTGGGCTTCAACGGCCTCACCGACGATCAGGAACGCGAGTTCGAGGCCTACCAGGACTTCCTGACGGAGATCAGAGGCAAGGTCAACCAGGCCGTCTTCGACTCCATCTGGGCCGATCCGGCCAATGACGACTACCACTACTTCCGCGGATCCGACTACGACCGCGAGCAGAAGTCTATCCTGGAACGCTACAAGCGCATCAACATGCCGCAGGGCAACTCCCCCGACTCCGACAACCAGCCAGAGAACTACGACACGTCCTACAAGACGACCCCCGACGTGGAGGACATCAACCAGGACTACACGCTCAACGAGTATGAGAAGTACTACCAGTACCACCTCTCCATCCGTCCCCAGGATTTGGTCGTAGGCCAAAACTTCATTGTCGATAAGCGCGAGACGACGCCCTCCCTGCGCAAGGGAGGTACGGGCAAGGCGACATGGTATCAGTTCCGTATCCCCCTCAGAGAGTTTGAGCGCCGTGTCGGTGGCATCAGCGACTTCACTTCCATCCGCTTCATGCGCATGTTCCTCACGGGCTTCGAGAAGCCTATTGTGCTCCGCTTCGGATCCCTCGACCTGGTACGTGGCGACTGGAGGCAGTACAATCAGAACCTCACCAACTCGGCAACGACCTCGGGCACGATGTCTGTCAGTGCTGTGAGCATCGAGGAAAACTCGGACAAGGTGCCTGTCAATTATGTTCTCCCGCCGGGCATCTCGCGCGAGCAGGATCCGACGCAGCCGCAGCTCGTGCAGAGCAACGAGCAGGCTCTGGCTATGACGGTCAACCGCCTGGGCACGGGCGAGTCGAAGGCAGTCTATAAGAACACCACCCTCGATCTCCGTCAGTACAAGCGCATCCAGATGTTCACCCACGCCAATGCCTTCGACCCGAACACGACCGGACTGCAGAACAGTCAGCTGGCAGTCTTTGTCCGCTTCGGTTCCGATTATAAGAACAACTACTACGAGTATGAGATTCCGCTGACGCTCACCGCCCCTGGCCGCTACAATGGCTATTCGCGTGAGGGATGTGTGGCCGTATGGCCTGAGGAAAACATGCTCGATGTCCCGCTCAAGGTCTTTACGGCCGTGAAGAAGGCACGCAACGAGGCCAAGGCCGCAGGTACGGCCAGTTTCAGCATGCCCTTCGTGACCTACGATGCCGACAAGCCAGCCAACAAGATCACCATCGTCGGTAATCCGACGCTCGGCGAGGTGAAGACGATGATCATCGGTGTGCGCAACCTCAGTGGCGAGGAGAAGAGCGGCGAGGTGTGGGTCAACGAGCTCCGCCTGCTGGAGTATAACAACGAGGGAGGCTGGGCCGCACGCGGAAAACTCAACGTGCAGCTCTCCGACTTTGGCACCATCGACCTCAATGGCAGCTACATCACCGACGGCTTCGGTGGCATCGAGCAGGGCGTCAACGAGCGCCAACAGGAGACAACGAGCGACTACACCCTCACGACCAACTTCGATTTGGGCAAGTTCTTCCCCGACAAGGCACGCGTCTCTGCACCGATCTACTACAGTGTGCAGCGCACTCAAAGTCGCCCGAAGTACAATCCGCTCGATACGGACATGGAACTGCAGGATGCACTCGACGCAGCGGGAAGCCGCAGTGAGCGAGACAGTATCGAGTCGATCGCCGTCACGAAGCAGACGACGACCAACTTCTCGCTTTCTAACGTGCGCGTTGGCATACAGAACAAGCGCCACCCCATGCCCTACGACCCGGCCAACTTCTCCTTCTCCTATAGCCATAGCCACACCCACACCAGCGGCGAGACTACGGTCTATGAGAACGAGGACAACTGGCGCGGCGCACTCTCCTATAGTTGGACGCCGGTCTATAAGTCGTGGGAACCGTTCAAGAAGATCAAGAACCGATCGAAGTGGCTGGAGATCTTCAAGCGCTTCGGTCTCAACTGGCTGCCGCAGAACATCGGCTTCAACACGGAGATGACGCGATCCTACTATGAACTGCAGGAGCGCGACATGGAATCGACGGAGAACGCCATGTTGCCGCTGACCTTCAGTCAGCAGTTCTTGTGGAACCGCGACTTCACCATCCGCTGGGATCTGACGAAGAATCTGCACATGAACTTCCAGAGTGCGACCCACGCGGAGATCGAGGAGCCCTACACACCGGTCAACAAGGATCTCTATCCCGACCAGTATCAGGCTTGGAAAGACTCCGTGAAGCAGAGCATCCGCCACTGGGGACGCCCGCTGGATTTCAACCAGTCCTTCAACGCCTCCTACCAGTTGCCGCTCAACCTGATACCCATCTTCGACTGGGTCAATGCCGACGCCAGCTACGCCTCTACCTACTCGTGGGTGAGAGGATCGGACCTGGAGGATGGCACGTCGCTCGGCAACACTATCTCGATGAGCCGCACGATCAACCTCAATGGTACGTTCAACCTGGAGAAGCTCTATAACCAGTTCCCGTTCCTGAAGAAGACCAACGAGCGCTTTAAGCAGTCGAAACGCAACAACCGCCGTCGCCCCAACGCCTCGGGCCGCGATCAGCGCACGCCCAATCCGCCACAGAAGCCAAAGAACGATAAGGATAAGGACAAGGCGGACGACAAGGACGACAAGGCTGGCAACAAGAAGAAAGAACTGCCCAAGAATCGCCGTAGCTTCGAACGCGAGGTGACGATCAAGGCCGACACCACGATGGTCATCAATCATGGCAAGAAGACGCGTCGCCTCGTCGTCACGGCCAAGGATGCCGACGGTAAGACCATCGATGTGCGCTGGAAGAAGGTGGACGACAACAAGATCAAGATTTTCAACAAGACCGACTCCACCATCCGTATGAAACTCACCGTCACGCCCAAGGAACCGCTTGACGATAAGCGCTGGTACAAGACGGCCCAGTGTGTGGCCCGTGTGCTGATGACGGCACGATCCTTCAGTATCTCCTATCGTGACCAGTATGCGATGATGCTGCCCGGCTTTATGCCCGTCATAGGCAAGGCCTTCGGTCAGCGTAGTGGCGATGCCCTCGCTCCAGGCCTCGACTTCGCCTTTGGTATGACGGGAGACAGTTATATAGATCGCGCGCGCGAGCGAGGCTGGTTGCTCTCCAACGATAGTGTGGCCACGCCGGCAACGACCAACCACACCCAGGACCTGCAGTTGCGCATGACGCTGGAGCCTGTCAACAACCTCAAGATCGACCTCAACGCCTCTCGCACGCAGACCACGGCGAAGAGCATACAATATATGTACCAGGGCAACCCGACCACACAGAGCGGATCGTTTACGATGACGACGCTCTCGCTCGGTTCGGCCTTCGAGGGTATGGGCGATGCGGCCAACGGCTACCATAGTGCGACCTTCGAGAAGTTTGTCCGCTCCCTCGATGGCTACCGTGACCGGGTGGAGGCGCAGTATGTGGGCCAACAGTATCCTGCTGCCCTGGGCGGAGGCAAGTTTGATCCTGCCAAGGGTGCTGTTGACAAGTATAGTGGCGACGTGATGATCCCTGCCTTCCTCAACGCCTATACGGGCATGGGAAGCGTGGGCCTGAACATCTTCCCCACGTTGGCTTCGCTGCTGCCCAACTGGACCGTGCGCTACAGCGGTCTCTCACAGTTGCCGTGGTTCCGCGACCTCTTCAAAAGCGTCAACATCAACCATAGCTACAAGAGCATCTATAGTGTCGGCGCCTACCAGAGCTATAGCACCTGGCTGGCCCTCAACGGCGACCTCGGTTTCGTCCAGGATGCCGCGACGGGAAGCCCCATACCGAGTTCGATGTTCAACGTCTCGATGGTGAGCATCAATGAATCGTTCTCGCCGCTGCTCGGTCTGTCGGTGACGACGCTCAACAACCTGACGGCCGAGATCAAGTACAACCAGACACGTCAGCTCTCGCTCTCGATGACTTCTGTCCAGGTCAATGAGGCCATCAGTAAGGATTGGGTACTCGGGTTCGGCTATAAGATCAACAACTTTGACCTCTTCGGTCCGCGCGGCCGCAAAAAGCTGAAGACCAAGAAACAGGGCGACGGCCAACAACAGGGAAGTCAAAACAGTCAGAACAACCGCGGTCAGGCTGCTCGTGGTGGCGTGAACCGCGACTTGAACCTGCGTCTCGACCTCTCGTTCCGCAAGCAGGCAGCCATCACGCGCGACATCGCCACGATGACTTCCTCGGCTTCGAGTGGCAACTCGGCGTTCAAGCTCTCGTTCTCCGCCGACTACACCCTCTCGCGTCTGGTCACGATGAGCTTCTACTACGACATGCAGACCAATACGCCGCTCCTTTCTTCGAGCAGTTATCCGACCACGACCCACGACTTCGGCTTCAATGTTAAGTTGAGTCTCACGAGGTAACGGCAGGCTTATAGCTTGTTAAAGTCTGGGCGTAAGCGAGGCAATAGCGAGGTTGTGTCGAGATAATAGGGTAGTGTTGAGGTCATGCCGAGGTAGCGATAGCAAAGTGCTAGAACGCCCGACGTGGGCAGACAGAGAGAAGAACAACATGGGAAGAAATAAATTTTCACAACAAGAGATTACGGAGATAGCCCGCTTGCTCAAGTTGAAGAACGCCAGCAAGAGGGGACGGCAGAAGGAGATTCGCCACGAGCTGCGCGTCGATTACGAGTTTAATATATCCGACTTCAATGTGCAGGGTAAGGCCTTCGGACCCGACGAGCTACAGGAGGCCATCCGTCGTGGTGTGATCGTAATTCTCGATGAGACTACCATTGCCCAGATGAAGGCCAAGCGCGCCCGCGATAGAGCCCGTGATGAGGCTGCGCGCCAGGCCGAAGCAGTCGCCTCGGGAGAGGTTACCGACTGGCAGCAGGCTCAGGCAGAATGGGAAGCCTGGGAGAAGACGCAGGCAGAGGGGAGTAAAAAAGAAGGCCAATCTTTTGGCAATACCGAATAAAATTCCTATTTTTGCACTTTAATCATGGTGGAATGCTCACTTGGACTTCCATCACGTAGTACCAACGGTCAAGAACGGTAAATAATTATGCAGGATTTGAAAACTTATGGTGTCTATCGCTTCACGTTGAGCGATGGCGGCGCAAAGCCGGAGTTGCTGATCTCCATCAAAAAAGAATATCAAGGGAAGCCGCTTTACGAAAAGGGGCTTCAGCGCCAGTTTGACGCACATCACGACGAGGAACATCCCTACTTGCTTCGCTATGTAGAGATGCGGGATGTGGACGGCCTGGGACGCTGCCTGGTCGTCGATTGGGAAGACGCCCGTCCCCTGTCAGCCTTCACTGCTGAGAATCCATCCCTTGAATCCAAGAAGGCCGTGCTCGAGCAGTTGGCTTCTGCCCTCGGCTATATCCATGAGCGCAAGGGCGTTCATGGCGACCTCTCTCCAGCGGTGGTATTTGTCACCAAGAAGGGCAATCAGGTCCGCTTGCTCAACTTCCGCCAAACCTATGCCGGCAATCAGGACGACGCGGCACAGGTCATCCGCTATCAGGCCCCCGAGATCAAGGACGGCACGGTGGCTGTCACTGCACGTGCTGACATGTATGCCCTCGGTATGCTGATGAAGGACTTGCGCCTCGGTGGTGAGTTCTACGACGTGGTGAGTTGCTGCTGCAACTATAATAGCAGTGCGCGCTATGAGACCATGGCCGATTTTGCTGACGCTTTGGATCACCGTCGCAGTAGCCGTCCCTCAGGCGGTGTGAAGGTTGGCGTGCCCAAGGTAGGCAAGGGGGCGCTCCGTGCCTTTGCCGTCGTGTTGGCCTTGGCTGTAGTGGTTGGAATCGTCCTCTACTTCATCAATGATGTCAACCTTCTGTCACAGGACGACACGCAGCAAGTAGCCGTGCCCCATGATACCACGGCCACGGTGGCCCCGCAGGACACGACAGCGCAAGATACAGCCCCGACCGTCTCGCCCGGGGACTATACTGGCGAACTGGAGTTTCTTGCTACGCTCGTGCCCCAGATGTATAAGGACTTGGACAAAATTTATGCTCCCTATCAGGCTGGTGCTACCGAAGCTGACCGTCGTGAGCTTAGAGCCAAGGTGGTGCGCTACTATCGCGGACTTCGTGGTACCCTCGGCAAGAAGTCGCAAGCACAGTTTGAAGCCTTCGACAAAGCCTTTGCCGACTATAACAAGATCAAAAACGACGCGCTCGGCTAAGGCGTAGCCAAGACGTAAGGTCATCCTTAATGCATTTGTTTGTTTCGCCGTCTTATTGTACGTTTTGCAAACGTAAAGCATGGCGTTGGGTTTTGAAGCGTAAAACGATTTACCCTTTTTGCTTGCGCAAAAGTTGCTTTTGAAGGAATACAACGATCCTTTGAGATTCGGAATAACTAATGTTTAAATAAAATTTATTATGTGGAATTTTTTAGCTCCTCCTGCTTTCAAGCCTGAGCAGACAGGCTCCGAGGCAGATGAGCGATACCGCCGCTTGCGTTGGCAGGTCTTTATCGGTATCTTTATTGGTTATGCGGGATTCACTAGTGTCCACTAAATAAATTTAAGACTTAATTCTCTTACAGTTTGTAACT
>ERZ779843.1056-NODE-1056-length-35159-cov-10.474989_pt1 | contig 35159 bp, 35 predicted proteins | sample MGYA00511560_ERZ779843 | MGnify/ENA primary metagenome ERZ779843 (study PRJEB29588, sample SAMEA2158062) | human gut metagenome | biome: human gut; feature: human-associated habitat; material: faeces | place: Denmark | collected 2008/2010 ... | reverse complement strand
ACATTGGTATAATAACGGGTGACGGAACTCCAATGATACTAAGTTACAACACAAAGTGTGAGGCATTAGACCCTGTAAAGACCTACAGTTGGTCAACGGAAGATAACAAGCCTGTATCTAATGCAACGTCAAATTGCGTAGCAGCGGTATTTGAGATAAACGGAAGTAAGAAACCGAACAAACAAAACGAAGACGTAGCGTTATTCAACGCAAATGGCCTAGGCTCAAGTTGTGCAATAGAACTTGATAGCGGTAGATGTTTTGGAGCTCCATTTACGCCAAAGCCGTTAACGAAGGCAGAGTGTGAAGCGCAAAAAGACGATTTAGGCATAAAAGAATGCTATTATGATGATGATTATTGGGCAGGAGCGGTAAAACAATGCGGTGGTGTCGGAAACATGCCAACGAGCTCAGATTTAGCAAAAATAGCTCAATCCATCTATAAAGGAAACCCGAGTATAAAAAGCAGCGGAACAACAAACAACTTAACCTACGAATCAGGAACCGCCACTTCTCTAGGTCTTCCAGAGCCCAGCTTCTACTTGTGGTTGGGTGAGGAGTACTCGAAGCACGGCGCATGCTACCGAGGCTTCAACCCTACTCGCACGCACTACAGCAACGGCAACCGCAACAGTAGCTTCCTACAGGCGATTTGTCTGGGTGATTAATTGTTCAACAGTTCAACTAAAAGGCGGTGCTAACGCGCCGTCTTTTTTGGTTACATTTTGTTTATATTTTGTTCAGTTATAAATTTCTTTATATTATCATATTTCTATAAAGCAAAAGGAGTACGGGATGAAATTTGTAATTAAAAAAGAGGATTTATATAACGGTATTAAAATTGTCGAAAGAGCCACTAGCGTTCGTGCTTTACAGCCGGTTCTTCTCAATATCTTAATCGAAACTATTGATAACAGTACTATTAAGCTCGTCGCCACAGACCTCGATTTGACTGTGATTGCAGAAGTAAGCGCTCAGGTTGAAGAAGAAGGTAAAATTACTCTCCCTTCAAAAACCCTCAACGAGATAGTTTCCAAACTCGGCGACAAATTAATTACTTTTGAAATGCAAAATGATTCAACTTCCGTTAATATTACCTGCCAGAATTCAAAGTTTGATATTATCGGTATTTCTGCAAACGAATTTCCTCCGGAAGTTTCTAACTTCACTGCTAACGAAGAAGACGCTTTTGAAATTGAAATTAAACCTCTGACAAAAGCTGTTCGTCAGGCAGGTTTTGCTGCTGCAAGCTATGAAACAAGCAATCTTTTATCAGGTATTGTTTGCGATATTCAGGGACAGACTCTTGAAATTGCCTCCACTGACGGTAACAGACTCGCCAGAGTCCGCGAAAATATTAAAAACCCTGAAAATAAATCCCAGCAATTAATTATCCCGTCTAAAACTTTAAATGAATTTATTAAAATGAGTTCGTTTATTGAAGATGAAGCTGTAAAAATTTACACTGAAAAAACTAAAATTGTTATTAAATCAGAAAAAACTATTACAATCTCAAGACTTTTGGAAGGCCAGTTCCCTAAATATAACCAGCTTATACCTGCCGAAAGCCCTAAAACTGCAACAGTTAATGTTTCTCAGTTAATTTCCGCTCTCGAACGTGTTTCTATCATGGTTAACGAAAAAACAAGTATTGTTAAATTAGACTTCTCGCAAAATTCTCTCAAATTAACTGCCGATACTCCTGATTCCGGTAAATCTGAAGAAGAATTAAGCATTAACTATGACGGCGAAGATTTGTCTATTGCTTTCAACTATAAATTTGTACTGGAAGCATTGAAAAATATTGACTGTGAAGAAGTTAACATTGGCTTGAATACTCCGCTATCTGCTACAGTTTTGAGACCAAATTGTGAAGAAGATTTTGTCTGCCTGATTATGCCTGTACAAATCAGATAGTTAAGTTTTGTAAATAAAATACTTATTTCTTGAATTTATAAATCAATAAAAAACTTTATGTAATAGTACGTGAAGTTTTTTATTTTTATAGGAGATGAGTATGACAATTAGTATTAACGGTGCCGGTAAGACTGACTTTGAGCAAAACCTTTACGCAAAAAAAGGAGATGCCGGCGCAAAAGTTACAGGCAAAATGAATACGGTTTTTACTAATACAAAGGCTGTGTCAGAGACTAATTCAGAATCAAGAGAAATCGGAATGTTCGGAAATGAAAATGCAGCAATTGATAAAGAAAAGAACAATCTGTCCAAAAAAGCACAAAAAGATAGAGACGAAAATATAGCCTATCTTAAAGAAAACGATATTAAATACAAAGAAAATAAAGACGGCTCTATTGAATATGACTATGCCGACCATCATGAAAAACTTTCCTGGAACGGTGATAATAGTATTGTCGAATTGACTTATGAGGGAGGCGTAAAAATAGAAGATAAATTTAACCATTCTAAAGAAATCCAGAGCACAATCGCCACAAATGAAGAAACAGGATTGCGTCAGGAAACAGTAAGAAATGCTGACGGTAATGTCACAATGCAAAATTATAAAAAAGATGCCAACGGCAAATATGTTCCTACAAACGAATTTATGCTGACAGATTTGGGAGATAACCTTGGTAAAGTATATACCGGTGCTGATATTGCAAAACTGTTTAACAGTGAAGGTTTTGACCCTGAGGAATTTTTTAAATTTACTGCGGCAGGTGCCCAAAATGTTGACTTATTACGGGACGGCGGGTCTGTACACGTTCTTCTGAATGATGGTACTGCAATATTTTATGAAAATGGTATCGGTCAAAACGGAAATGTTTGTATAAAATTGGCTAACGGCGAGGAATATTATGACAAAGAAGGAAACTTAATAGCAAATTAAATAAAAAAAGCGGCTTTTTTAAGGCCGCTTTTTTATGCAAATATTATTTCTTAGACGATTTGTCTGCCAATTCCGAGTCCACACGGAGGAATACGGGGGTTATATCTTCTTTTGATATAAGTTTACCCTCTTTGATATTATCGGCTGTTAAATCGTCTAATTTTACGCTAAAATCGAATGATAATTGTTTTGCCATTGATTTAGCAATATTAGGACAATATGGATAAATTAATGCAGACACAATGCACATAACTTCAAGAACAGCAGCCAGTACCTGAGCGCATTCATCCATTTTGCCTTCTTTTGCTAAAGTCCACGGTGCGTTGTCGGTTACAAATTTGTTAGTCATATCGACAATGCCGATAATTTCCTGTGCAGCTTCTGCAACTTCAAAGTGATTGAAATGGTTTTCTACAATTTTTACAGTTCCGAGAGCTTTTTTTAAAAGTTCGTTTGCACCGTCAACAAGCGCAAAGTTCTTAGGCTGGACAACTCCGTCAAAGTATTTTACAAGCATGGATAAGGTTCTGTTTAATAAGTTTCCCATGCTGTTTGCAAGATGTGCGTTTACTTTTTCTTTGAAATCTTCGTCGGAATAATTTCCATCGCGTCCGCAAGGAGCTGATGTTGCCATGTAATATCTGAAAGCATCCGGTTCTTTTAATTCAAAAGTTTCCAGAACTGATGTAGGTGAAATTACATTGCCGAGTGATTTTGACATCTTAGTTTCGTCAATTGTAATCCAGCCGTGAGCAAGAATGTGTTTTGGCAATGGAAGGTCAAGCGCAAGCAAAAATGCAGGCCAGTATATGCTGTGGAATTTGAGAATATCTTTTCCTATAACCTGAACGTCGGCAGGCCAGTATTTTTTGAATTCATCAGAGTTTTCCTCAGTATCGTAACCCAGTGCCGTAATATAGTTTGACAATGCATCAATCCAAACATAGATTGACTGTTCAGGGTCATCCAGAACATCAATACCCCACTGGACATTTGATTTTGCACGCGAAACAGAAATGTCCTGTATATCTTCAAGCTGATTCAAAACCTCGTTTGCTCTGAAAGACGGAACTATAAAGTCAGGATTTTCTTTAATATGTTTAATGATAGCGTCTTTGTACTTTGTAAGTTTAAAGAAGTAATTTTCTTCTTTAACAACTTCCGGTTTTTTCATATGGTCAGGGCAAAGTCCGTCTTCCGTTAAATCTTTCGGGTTAAGGAAGCATTCACAGCCTGTGCAGTACAAACCTTCATAAGAGTGTTTGTAGATATCGCCTTTTTCAACGAGTTTTTTAAATATTTTCTGAACAGCTTTTTCGTGATAATCGTCTGTTGTTCTTATAAATTTGTTATAATTAATATCAAGAGCTTTCCAAGCATCTTTAAATTTTTGAGCATTTTCGTCGCAGAGTTCTTTTGGTGTAATACCTTTAGCAGCGGCGGTTTTTTGAATTTTTATTCCGTGTTCATCAGTACCAGTCAGAAAGAACATTCCATCCGTTCTCTGTGAAAAATGTCTTGCTATAATATCTGTTAAAATTTTTTCGTAAGCGTGCCCGATATGCGGCGCGCCGTTTACGTAGTCTATTGCTGTTGTTATGTAAAATTTATCCATTCTTATTCCCTCTTTTTTATTAAAATTTTATCATAAAAATTACTCGCGGTTATATATTAAAAATCTTCTGCCATAATCTATGCCTTCAACAGGTCTGTAAGCTGCTGCAAGAAATTTGCAGAACGGGATTGCGTAATTAACGCAAATTGTTTCGTAATAATAATCTTTTGTATTAAGGTTACTCAAGACAAAATATTCCGGACGTTTCTGTGCAAAATAATCAATATACCTCTCATCTCCAAAAACTTCTTCATACAAAGGAATCATCGAATTATAATAGTCGTCGGAGTTTGTATCGGAAAGGAAGTTTAAAAGCAAACCTTCAGGATAAATTACAACATCTTTTACTTTTTTATATTTTAAATATCCCAGAAGCTCAACCGCAGCGTTTCCATCTTCAGCATTTGTATAAATAGTTCCGCGCGGAACTTCAATTTTTGTTTTTAAATAAATTCTGTTGTAGGAGAATCTTGCGAAGAAACACAATGCTGTTGCTGCCATAAAAATAAGCACTGCTTTTTGATATTTTTTATCAATGTAAGAAAGTGCTAGCGCAAATACTGTGATTAAAGAGATTACAAAACAGTAATTCCCGTAATTCATAGGTGTAAGACTGAGGAAAGATTTGACGCTTACAGACAAAACTGCAAGAACGAGAATTAATAATCGGGAGTTTTCTCTGAATTTTTTTATACTGAACAAACTTGCTAATAACAGCGCAGGCAATACAAAAACGTAATTTGCGGGAGTAGTAAAAATAACCGTCAGAATTGTGAATAAAGACGTTACTGTCCAGCCATAGATTCTGTTATTATCAAATAGTTTTATTCCGCAGAAAAGTCCACCTGCAAGAAATAGAGTTTTCAAAGCACTGATTGGCCATAAAGTGAGCATTTGTTTGTTGAAAAATATTCCCTGTGTTGAGTAGAAATATTTTAAAGTATCGGATTTTGCTATGTTACTTAGAACCTGTGCAGTATCAAGCAGATGAACAAAATTTACTCCCTGTAAAAATAATATTCCGAACGAAATCAAGGGAACTATTGCAAAACAAGTTATTGCGTTCAGAATATATCTGATATTTTTTGTAAAACAGGCAACCCCGAAAACAAACAGAGCATATAATAAAAAATCATACTTGTTAGCAGCGCAAAAGCCTGCAAGCAAAGCCGAAATATACAAGAATTTAGAATCTTTTGTTTCGCTAAATTTTAAGATAAAAAACAGTGAATATAAAAATCCTACAGTACCGAAAAGCATAGCCTGACTGTACGGAAAAGTAAAATTAAATAAATGCGGCGCACAAATTCCGGTAGCGATTGTGAGGCAGCCGAAAACAAAACTCAGAGATTTTGAAAAGAATTTGTTTGCAATAAGATAAATTGCACTCACAATTCCAATAGAGCAAATTCCTCCTGAAATATAAAGAGTGGAAAGCTTTTTTCCGAAAACAGCGTATAATAACGCATTCCACTGATAGGCAAGAGGCCCGTATATATTAAATAAGTCTTTATATAATACTTTACCCTCCAGAATCCTTTCCGGATAATATACCTCTCTGCCTACATCGAGAAGGATATTTGAATAATGTCCGGTAAAGATTATAAGCGCAAAAATACACAATACCCACAGTAAAATCAGTAATTTGTTGTTAATAAAAAATTCTCTCATATTAATAAAATTTAACAAACACACGGTAAAAAAGCAATTATTAAAAAAAAGCAAACTTTATATAAATGTGTAGTTATGAAAGCGTGTGCGCTTTTAAGCAAAAAGGGTTGGAAAAAAGATGTTATCACCGAATTTAGTAAATGCACTCGATATGGCAGCCGCAAACGGAATTCTTGATTGCGACGGAGCTGCATTTATAACCGGAACACAGCCGCGCTATATGGGCAGTCCTCAGTTTGCACTGCCTCAGGCAAATTTACAGCAGCCTCTAAAAGATGAGATGATTTATAAAAATCCGACAAATAAACAATCTGCGAATCCTTTATGGAAAAAGGTTCTTTTTGGTGCTCTTGTTATAGGTCTTGGTATTTTCGGACTCGCTAAATTAAAAAATATACCTTCTGTTAAAGACGGATTTAATAAAATAAAAACTTTTGATACATCAAAAATTAAAAACAGTTGGAATAGTTTCTGCCAATTCTTCAAAGACGGTTTTGAAAAAATATTCAGGAAAAAATCCCCTCCTGCTCCGTAAAAATTGACTTTACAATGTCTTTGACATAAGATTTTTCCCGTTAGGGAGAATTTTTATGACAGCTAAAACTAAATTATCAAAAGAGGAATTGCTAAAATTATATAACATGGACTTGAAAGAATTATTGCAGCTTTCTTCAAAATATATTAAAGATACAGTTGAGTTTTGTTCAATTGTAAATGCCCGTAACGGTAAGTGTTCACAAAATTGTAAATACTGTGCCCAGAGTTCGCACTACAGAACAGATATTGAATCCTATCCCTTAATTCCTGTAAAAGACGTTATAAAAGCTGCGGAAGAATCAAGAGAAAATAAGGCGGACAGATTCGCTGTCGTAACTTCCGGCAAAACTCCCGACGAAGAAGATTTTGATAAAGTTCTTGAAATGATAAAAGCTTTAAATAAAGTAGAAGGGATTAAAAGCTGTGCATCTATAGGTATTTTGGACGACGAACAGGCGAAGGCTCTTGCTGCTGCCGGTTTAAAAAGATTTCACCACAACATAAACAGCTCTGAATCTTATTACCCGAATGTTTGTACCACCCACACGTGGCAGGATAGATTGAATACCTGCAAACTTGTTAAAAAATACGGAATGGAACTCTGCTGCGGAGTTATTCTGGGAATGGGTGAAAGTGTTGAACAACGTATAGAAATGGCAATGGAACTTTCAGAAATTGAACCTGACAGTATTCCTATTAATATTCTTATGCCAATCCCTCAAACACCGTTTGAGAACTATCATGATAAAATTGATGAAGAAAATATATTAAGAACACTTGCTGTATTTAAAATCGCTAATCAGGACGCAGTTTTGCGTTTTTGCGGCGGAAGAATGAGATTATCGCAAGAAAATCAGGAAAAAGCCCTCAAATCTTGCGTAGAAGGTATTTTAATAGGCAATTACCTTACAACAACAGGCAAAAAACCTCAAGAAGATATTGAAACTGTTAAAAGACTTGGAAAAACAATTAAAAACTAGGGTTTTGTGTGTAATATATTTGAAATTTCAGGTTCGGCATGAATAGAAATATTACATGTTCCAAGTTTCTGTTTAATTTTTTCTTCAATTTTGTCACATATATTATGACAATCTTCTATAGTCATATTTTTAGGAAAAATTAATGTTATTTCAATTTGTTTTCCTGGGCCGACACTTCTGCCTTTTAAATCTTTGCAGCGGATTAAACCGTCTTTTTTAAAACAGTCAACAGATTCTGATATTTTTACTAAATCTTCTGACGGCAGTGAAGCGTCAAGCAGATTGTTTAAAGTTGTTCGTGAAATATTTATTCCCGCACGCAAAATAAAAGAAGCAACTATTATTGCGATGATAGGGTCAAGAATAAACAGGCCGGTAAATTTTATTAAAATTAATCCGATTAATACACCGAGAGAAGACCATATATCCGTTCTTAAATGTTCTGCATCAGCATAAAGAGAAATGGAATTGGTTTTCTTTGCTATACGAAAAAGATAGGAGCTTACCAGAAAATTTGCAGCAACAGCAAATGCCATAACCGCGATACCAATGCATGACTCTGTTTCCATCGAATATCCGAAAATAAGCTTTTTGCCGGCTTCATAGATAATGAAAACAGCCGCAAATATAATTAATCCGCCTTCGATAAAACCGGACATATCTTCATATCTGCCATGGCCGAAAGGGTGTTTTTTATCGGCAGGTTCGGAAGATTTCATTACTGCGAAAAAAGTAAGAACAGAAGCCAGAAAATCACTCAGAGAATGAACAGCCTCCGAAATTATACTGATGCTGCCGGAGACAGCTCCTGCAATAAGTTTTAATATAATTATAGAGGCATTTGAAGCAATAGAAAAGCCCGCAGCCGTTTTTTTATCATCCATTGCTAACATACCCGATATTATTGCACTTTAAGTGAAAAAAGTAAAGTAAAAATATAGCCATTTGTCTACTATTTTTCGTTTTAATTTTATTGTATAATAATAAGTTATAATTCACGGGGGGATTATTGTATCATGAACGAAATAGGTAATGATTCTTTAAATGAAAATGAAAAACTTGTACTTGAAATGTTAAAATACGATTTTGATGAGAAAGAAATTTCGCAAAAATTAGGTATAAGTGAGCATACTGTTAATTCTCATAAATCTAAACTCGAAAGACTGGGACTTATTTAATCATTTTTCATTAATTTCAATTTTGCTTTGGTTTCCTTAGAAATCCTGTTAGATTCAATTATTTTTTGAATGGATTTGTTAAAAATAATTTTGTCAAGTTTAGAGTTTTTAAGGAATTTGTATGTTTTAGTCTCAAATTTCACATAACAAATGGAAACTGCCCAGGCTACTGCCATTTGGGCATAGTAATCATTTGTCCTGATATTCCCTAGTATATCAAGTACTTTGTCTATATAATCTTTTTCTATATAGTAATTAAGTATAACTACAACTGCAAAACGGATTTCAAATTCTTTCTGAGAGTTAAGATATTTCTGTAAAAAATCCCACACAAGTTCTTTATTTTTGTTAACGAATTTCAAACCGCAGCAAAAACTATCACAAACCGACCAGCTATTTATCTGGGGAATAAAAGTTCTTACCTGTTCTAATATATTTGACGGCTCATCTTGAATAAGGCCGATGACCATACCTTTAAGCATTGTTTCTTCCATGAACCGGCAATCTGTATTTTTCAGATAAGTTTTCCAGTCGGATTTATAAATTTCACGTGCAATTTTGCGTAAAGCCGGCAGTCTTACTCCTGCAAGGTTGTTAATACCGGGAAGCAGAGCAGACGAAAATTTTTGATATTTTTCATCTGCTTCCTGCTCAATTCTTTTTCTTACTTCCTTAATAATATCCATCTAAACCTTTTTCAGTAATACAACGGCATTTGATTCTATGGCAAGCTCCTGCCCTACCGCGTCAAGTTTTTCTTTTGTTTTTGCCTTAATTGAAAGTTTTGTTAAATCAATACCCAGAATCCCGCACAAGACCTCTTTCATTTTAGGAATATAAGGCATCATCTTAGGCTGTTGTGCGATAATGTTGCTGTCGAGATTTTCTATTTCGTAACCTTTTTTTCTGATAAGTTCATAAACATGTTTTAACAGAATTGTGCTGTCAATATTTTTATATTTAGGATCCGTGTCAGGAAACAGTGTGCCTATATCAGCAAGTGCCAGAGCCCCGAGCATAGCATCTATGATAGCGTGGATAAGCACATCTGCGTCGGAATGGCCGAGAAGCCCCTTTTCATGTGTGATTTTAACACCACCTATTATTAAATCACGTCCTGTCGTGAGTTTGTGAATATCATAACCAATACCTGTTCTATACATAAATTCCCTCTTTTTTTTCTTTATTATATCATAAGAATATTACATAATTGCACTCTGAAAGCCTTTGTATTATTATAATTTGTATAGTTACTTTCAGATACTAACGGAGAATTTATGCTAGTTAAAGACCTGCCAAAGTGTCCGGTAGAGATTACATTAATGCTGCTGGGTTCAAAATGGAAAGTTTTGATAATCAGAGAACTCTTAACCGGGACAAAAAGGTTTGGAGAGCTTAAAAAAGCATTAGGTACAATTACACAAAAAGTCCTTACCTCAAATCTAAGAGAAATGGAAGATAACGGTCTTGTGGAACGCCGTGTTTTTCCGGAAGTACCTCCCCGCGTGGAATATACTCTGACGGATGTCGGTTACAGTCTTGCTGTAGTTCTGGACGCTATGGCTGAATGGGGAAGCGCTTACAGACAGCTTTTGAAGCTTATTGAAAAACAAAACAAACATTCCACATAAAAATATACCCACTCGGGTTATTAATATTGTATTTTTAGCTTTGTATAATGTTTGAAACTAGAGTTTAAAATATGAGTCGTACATGTTTGCGCGGCGGAGTCGTTTTTATGAAAAAGCGCGTCTGTAGCGGCTCAGGATTAGAAAGAGGGTTTAAAGTTATGGTTTCAAATATTCTCCGAAATGTCAAAGATAATATTAAGGACTTTTCGCTTCTTCCTGAATCTGTTTTGATAGAGCCCGAGATGATTTTTGAGGATGAAGTTATTTACCGGAAAAATACAGACAGAGTCGAATCTGTTACAAAATTCAGCCAGAAAACAGGCAATAAAATTAAGACAATAAAATATGACTATTTTGATGATAAAAAAATAAAATCAATTGACGAATTTGACGAAAATTCAGGTAATAAAATAAAAACAACAAATTTTACCTTGTTTAAAGCCGTGACAGAGTATGATATTCAATCAGGTAAAAAACTTAGAACACTAAACTATCATTTCCGTGATGAGAATAAACTGTCATCCATACATGAATATAACCTTCAGTATGGCAAAGTTTCAAAGATAACTGTTTTTAGAAATGACGGCAAAAGTGTAAGTATGGTTAAAGAACTTAATCCTGAAACGGAAATGATTGAAAAATGCATAAGTTACAAACGCGGCTCAAACACTATCAGTTCTGTTTCTCAATATGATTTTGACGGAAATAAAACAATAAAAACTACAATGTATTATAACGGACTCAGTTTTAATAAACCTAAAGATATAAAGAAATGTGATTTTGGCGGTTTTAAACCAATCAGCAGAACTGAAAAACAAAAAAAAGATAAATTGATAGATAATTTATTTAAAAACAAACTGACATTTTCAATGTTATCATGATAAAATTTGTATGTTGCCGTATATAAAAAGGAGAGAGAAAAATGGCTTTGACAATGAGTAAAAAACTTAATAACGGTGTAGAAATTCCTGTGCTCGGCCTCGGAGTTTACGAGTCTGCCGGTGCAACACGCGAAGCCGTCCGTGACGCCATAGAAATCGGATACAGACATATAGATACCGCTAAATTTTACGGCAACGAAAGCGATGTTTATAAAGGTATACTGGACAGCGGAATCGACCGCAGCGAAGTTTTTGTTACGACAAAAATCTGGAATGATGATATGCGCGCTCACAATCAAAGAGAAGTTATTGACCAGAGCATGAAAAATCTTGGCGGAATTGATATGCTTCTAATTCACTGGCCTGTTAAAGATGAGTTTGTTGAAACTTGGAAAATTATGGAAGAATATTATAAAAGAGGTGATATTCGTGTTATAGGAGTAAGCAATTTCCATAAATCCCACATGGAAGAACTTTTAAAGTCGGCGGAAATTACACCTGCCTGCAATCAGATTGAACTTCATCCTTACCTTTCACAGGTTGAACTTGTTGATTACAATAACAGTTTGAATATAGCAACCGAGTGCTGGGGGCCTCTTGCAAGAGGTAAAATTTTTGAGGATGAAACATTAAAAGATATTGCAAAAAAATATGACAAATCAATATCACAGCTTGTTGTAAGATGGGAAATTCAGCGAGGCCTCATAACAATTCCGAAATCCGTGAAGCGTACAAGAATTGCGGAAAACGCTGACGTTTTCGATTTTGAAATTTCAACAGAAGACATGAAGCTGATAGACGGGTTAAATGAAAACAAACGCATGATAGAAAGTGCAGACCCTGATAATTTTAATTTTTAAAACTCAGACCCGGTTTGCATAATAAAAAGGAGTTGTATTTATGGCTGGAATTTTGAATATTCAATTCACCCCGAAGGCGGGTGATAAGGAAGCTAATTTAAATAAAGTAAAAGAGTTTGTAAGCGGTTATTGTGATAAACCGCTTGACTTAATAGTTATACCGGAGTTTTTTTCAACAGCAATTGATGACAAATCAATGATTAACGAACCTGAAGACGAAAACGGCGGTATTGTTACGGCGTTTTTGAAAGATTTAGCCGTAAGATATAATACTAATATTATCTGCGGTTCTGTAATGGAAAAATCGGGAGATAAACTATTTAACACCTGTTTTGTATTAGACAGGCATGGGGAAATTGCAGGCAAATACAGAAAAATTCATTTGTTTAACTACTTTGGAGGAAATGAAGGAACTTACACAACCGCGGGTGATAAACCGTTTGTTGCGGCTCTGGATTTTGCAAGAGTGGGAGTTAGTCTGTGTTTTGATATCAAATTTCCTATGCTTTACAGAGAACTCATTAAACGCGGTGCTGAAATTATAGTATCACCGTCTGCATGGAGTATTCCGAAATCGGCACCGGACAAAGAAAAAGAAATTTTTACAAACACATGGAAAGCTATGAATATATGCCGTGCAGCAGAAAGTCTGGTTTATTTTGTCACATCAAATCTTACAGGCAGAACAAATCCTTTTCTTGAAAGCGTTGGAAATTCAATGATTACGGGCCCTATGGGCGAAGTAATTTCCAATCCCGGCACTGAGGAAACGGCAGAGTATGCGGAGTTAGATTTAAGCGTTATTTACGATTTAAAACACAAAGTTCCCGTTGCTATGATGGAATAATTACGTGCCTGCGGCCGTAAAACGGCAACGATAAAAACAAACTCGCATGCAGTCAAACCTCCATAGGAGGCATGCTTTAGAGCAGCTATTTTTTATCCTTGTCGGAGCGTTCTCGTACAAAAATTCTGATAGGTGTTCCGAAAAATCCGAATGCTTCTCTGATTTTATTTTCAATATAACGTTTGTAATGGTCTTTGAGCAAATCAGCGTTGTTTGCAAAAAGAACAAATGTAGGCGGCTGAACATCGGATTGAGTAGTGTAGAGAATTTTTAAACGTTTTCCTTTAACCGACGTCGGCGGATTCAATGCGTAGAGTTCTTTTATAACCTTGTTCAACAATCCTGTAGAAACGCGTTTTGTAGATTGTTCGTAAACCTCTGCTGCTTTATCAAAAATCTGGTTAAGTCTTTGTTTTGTTTTTGCACTGATATAAATTTTCGGTGCAAATTCCAAAAACGGAATATCATTAGAAAGTTTTTTGTCAAACTGATTAATGGTATTGGCTTTTTTATCTTCAATCAAATCCCATTTGTTAATAGCAATAATTAAACCTTTGCCGGCTTCTGTAATGATTGAAGAAATTTTCTTATCTTGATCAGAAACGCCTTCTGTTGCGTCGAGAACGAGAAGTGCTACATCGCAGTCCCGAATGGAACGGATTGCCCTATCAACCGCAAACTTTTCGACGCCGTAATCTACCTTTGCTTTTTTTCTGATTCCGGCAGTATCAACAATGATAAATTCTCTGTCTTTATACGTTATATAACTGTCAATACTGTCGCGTGTTGTGCCAGAAACATCCGAAACAATGACGCGTTCTTCGTTCAGCAGAGCATTTACGATTGAAGATTTGCCTGCATTCGGGCGGCCGACAATTGCAATTTTAATTTTCTTTTCTTCTTGCGGAAGTTCATCTGTTGCCGTAAAGTCTTCGGTTATAATTTCCAGTAAATCACCGACTCCGCCGCTTCCGTGAAGTGCCGAAATTCCTATAGGCTCACCCAGAGCAAGTGAATAAAAATCATTTACCATCATATAAGATTCGGGATTATCAAGCTTATTTACAGCAAGAAAAACAGGTTTTCCCGACTGTCTTAAAATATTTGCAATATCAAAATCAACAGGGTTTACGCCGTCCTTCCCGTCAACAAGAAAAACAATTTTATCGGCTTCTTCGCAGGCGATTCGTGCCTGATCAAAAATAGAAACCATAATTTCATCCTCATCGCCCGGAACAATACCGCCGGTATCAATTACGGTAAAAACTTTGTTCTGCCATTCAACGTCAAAATATATCCTGTCACGTGTAACTCCCGGCAAATCGTCCACAATAGAGTTTCTAGAACCCACAAGACGATTAACTAATGTTGATTTTCCTACATTAGGTCTTCCGACTATTGCAACTATAGGTTTTCTTTCCATACGAAAAGTATAGCATGAATATTTTTTATTGTATCCATTCTTCGTGAGTTAATTCTCTGTGTAAATAATCCATGTTTCCTGTTTTGATTAACCATGTTGCGCAGCTTCCGCCGCTGTGCCAGGCTTGTCGTTTTGTGCGCGAGCAGGATTCTTCTGTCAGCCACCATAAATTATAGCCCGTAATGACGGGGTAATTATTTTTGGTGTTAAATAACATAATAAAAAAATCTTTTCCAAATTGATTTGGGCCTTTTCCGCCGTTAATATCAAGATAAAATATGCCTTTCTTTTCTGAATTATTATTACTATCACGCCCTTCGATAATACCTTGCAAGCCGACAGTGGCCCCGTTTGCAAGAGCAAAAATATACTCTACCTCTCTCCATCCGTTCCAGTTTACTGATTGTCTTCCATCAAGCTCAAGATATGTGTTTGGTAAACCGTGGCTGCTGTTCTTGTCATTCTGGCCGAAATCTTTTGATAATTTTAAGTAAGGTAAAAGTTTTTCTGCAATTGTCATTGAACTGCTTTTCTTATCTTCTGTAGAGAGATTCCACTCATTAATTAAACCGTGTTCCTGATAAGCTCTTACATATGCTTGAGATAAGACTGAATATGAACTTTTGAACTGATTAATCCATATTTTTTCCTGTTGTTTTTGAATAAGAGTAGGCAGTGTTAATGAGGCAACAACCCCTATAATGCCAAGTGTAATTAAAACTTCCGCTAAAGTGAAAGCAAATTTTTTCATAATTCCTCCGTTTAATAAACCATTATACCAAAATAAAGACAAAAAATCACCGTGACAATAGTCACAGTGCGGTTTTAACAGTCTATTAAACGTCTGAAATCCTTTTCTATAAAGACGAAAGCCCCCCCCCCCGTCTGTGTTTTAAAGCTATAACAGGTTTTTTCATACATCCTCCTTTTTGTTAAATATTTTTATTCTTCATCAAGGCTCAAAACCGCCATGAATGCTTCCTGCGGAACTTCTACACGTCCAACGGATTTCATTCGTTTTTTACCTTTTTTCTGTTTCTCAAGAAGTTTTCGTTTTCGTGAAATATCTCCGCCGTAGCATTTGTCAAGAACGTTTTTGCGCATTGCTTTAATATTTGTTCTTGCAATAACCCTTCCGCCTATTGCTGCCTGAATAGGTACTTCAAAGAGCTGTTTCGGGATAATTTCTTTTAACTTCGCAGTAAGTTTTTGACCTATATAAAAAGCACTGTCCTCGTGGCAGATTACTGAGAGTGCGTCCACTACTTCTCCTGCAAGCATAATATCAAGTTTAACCAGTTTTGAGCGTTTATATTCACTAAATTCATAATCCATGCTCGCATAACCCTTTGAACGGGACTTTAACTGGTCATAAAAATCAGTAATAACTTCGCTCAGCGGGATTTCGTATTCAAGACTTGCACGGATTTTATCAAGATAGGTCATATTTTTGAAGATTCCGCGTTTCGTCTGTGCCAGATCCATGAGTGTTCCTACGTAATCATTCGGAGCGATAATCTGAACTTTCACATAAGGTTCTTCGATATAATCTCTGTATTGTGCGGCAGGGAGATTGGCAGGGTTATCTATTTCAACCATTTCTCCGTTTGTCTTGTAGACTTTATATACAACAGAAGGTGCAGTTGTTACAAGAGCAAGATTATATTCACGCTCAAGTCTTTCCTGTGCTATTTCCATATGAAGCATTCCCAGAAAACCGCAGCGGAAACCAAAACCCAGCGCGCTGGATGTTTCAGGTTCAAAGGTAATGCTGCTGTCATTGAGTTTTAATTTTTCCAGTGCTTCTTTTAAATCGTGGTAATCGTCGTTATCTACCGGATACATACCGGAGAAAACCATAGGCAGAGCCTCTTTATAACCAGGGAGGGGTTCTTTTGCCGGATTTTCTACAGTTGTAACCGTATCCCCGACAAAACGGGTTAATTCTTTAATTGAGCCTGCAAAATAGCCTACGTCGCCGCATACGAGTTCTTTAACCGGAACGCGCATAGGGGTTTGGTAGCCAAGCTCCACGACTTCGTACTCTTTACCCGAAGCCATGAATTTAACCTTGTCTCCAAGCTTCATTTTTCCGTCGATAATTCTAAAGAAACATAAGGTTCCTAAATACTGGTCGTATGCACTATCGAAAACCAATGCGCGAAGGGGCTTGTCAGTGGTATCTTCCGGAGGAGGAATCAAATCCACAACAGCTTCCAGAACTTCCTCAATTCCTATTCCGGCCTTTGCACTGACAGGAATTGCAAGGGACGCATCAATTCCAAGGACTTCTTCTATTTCAGCTTTGACTCTTTCGACATCAGCCGAAGGCAGGTCAATTTTATTTATTACAGGTATAATTTCTAGATTTTGTTCAGCCGCAAGATAGACATTTGCAAGAGTCTGCGCCTCAACGCCCTGTGTGGCGTCTACAATCAAAAGTGCACCTTCGCAGGCTGCAAGCGAACGTGAAACCTCATAAGAAAAGTCAACGTGTCCGGGTGTATCAATAAGGTTTAGAATATAATCTTTGCCGTTTTTAGCTTTATAATTCATTCTTGCGGCGTTAAGCTTAATCGTAATACCGCGCTCGCGTTCGATATCCATAGAATCCATTATCTGATTCTGCATATCACGCTGGGCAACGGTTCCTGTGAATTCCAGCAATCTGTCTGCCAGTGTTGATTTTCCGTGGTCAATATGTGCTATTATACAAAAATTTCTTACATTATCTTTATATTTCATAGTTTTTATTATAAGCAGAAAAACTCCGAACATCAAGGGGTACGATAAAATGAGCTTACAATCTCAAGTAATATTTATTAATAATACTTCCGTTTTTTATGTTTTCGTGTATAATAATTTATGTTGGATTTAAGCATGGAAAAAGAAATGGATATAGAAAAAACTAATTTTATGATGAAATTTTTTGTACTTCAGAATCTTTATTTTGAAGAACAAAATTATCTAGAAATTTTAAAAGGCTATTGTGAAAACAGCCTTGAAAATTCAGATGAACTGAATAAGATTTATCCGATATTAAATATTATTTACGAGCTCCATTTAAAAGTTGTAAAGGAAGCTGAAAAGTTAATTTCTGATTTTTAGTTTCCCGTAAATAACCCTGTCTATTCCGGCAAGGTCTTTGAGAATTTGGACTTCTGTAAAATCTTTGCACATGAGATTTTTTACGGCTTGAGCCTGTCCTATTCCCAATTCAAAAATAAGGAAGCCGTTTTTATTTAGAATGGAAGGAGATTCTTTGATTATTTTTTCATAAAAGTCCAATCCTTCGGGGTCTTTTGTAAACAGTGCAATGTCAGGGTCAAAAGAAACTTCTTTTTGAAGATTTGCTTTTTCGCGCGGAGGGATGTATGGCGGGTTTGAGATAATAATATCAAAACTTTCGCCGGGTTTTACGTTTGAAAAAATATCTGACTTTCTGAAAATAGCTTTATTAAACAAATTTAGCCGGGAAGCGTTGTCGAGTGCGGTATTCAATGCATCAGTCGAAATATCAAGACCTATAATCTGACAGCCGCTATGTTTTGCGACCATACAGGCTATACAGCCGCTTCCTGTTCCGACATCAAGAGCCATTTTGAAATTATTTTCCTTAATTATTTCCACAGCTTTTCTCACAAGGATTTCGGTTTCATCACGCGGAATAAGCACGGAGGAGTTTACGATAAACTTTTCGCCCATAAAATCTGCAAAACCAGTAATATGTTGAATAGGCTGTCTTGTTTTTGCTCTGAGTTCGGCTTTTTCTTTTACGAGTGCAAGTTTTTTTTCATCAAGTTTTTTCCCCATAATGATATCTTTTACGCCGTAGCCTGCAAAATGTTCTATCAGCATTTTTACTTCAACGTTAGCTTCATTAGGTTCTATACCGCTGTCTGTGAGAATTTTTACTATGTCTTGAATTGTCATTTTTATAATCCTGTTTTTTCTAATAATTTTAAGTGGTCAATCATTTCAAATATAGAGATAATTTCTTTCAAAAATTGCATATACGGAGCAGTATCGGTTACCGGTGTATTAAGTCTTCCCAACCGGAATAAGTCTTTATGAGTTGTTAATGCAATTAAAATTTTGCCGTTTTTAAATGAACACTCCGCGCAGGCTCCGAAAGCTGTCGAAATATTTTTAAATCTTTCCATAAATGCCGTTGTCAGAAGATATCTGGCTTCTATCTGGTCGTCAGAGTCGACAAAGTATTTTTTGCTAAATTCAGGGTCTTCCAGTTTGACTTCATCATAAATTCTATTATTGAACAAAAATTCACGCAAACGCACAATTGTATGACCCGTAAAATTTTTGCCGACACCTATGGAAATTACAACACCTTTAAATACATCACGCCTTTGTCTTCCGTTTCTTGTGCTTACATAATAATATAATTCGGTTTCAGAAATCTCAATCGGCATACCTCTGTAAATTCCCGTGAAGTTATCGTCGACATCTCTGTTTGAAAAGCGTTCAAATATCGCGCTGTCTTTTATCTCAAAAGTAGGTATAACTTCATTCGTCGACCATTTGAAGTTTCCGAAAGCCTGCATAAATAAAGGCATAAGTTGGGTTTTTAGTTTATTTTCAAAGTTTTTTTGCATGATGCTGTAGATAATAAATGCCAGAACACACACGCCAACACCAATCCAGATGGCAAGCTCTGTTTGAAGAAAAAATCCCGTAACGGCAGCAACAGCTCCTGTAGAAAACGAAATGGTTGAATATAATTTTGCCTTTTTCTGAATAACAATACGTTCATTGTCAATATATTTTAATTGCGGTGCAACTTTTTCGTGATAGATTTTTGCAAAATTATCTTTGAAATCCTTAATACTTTTAAACTCCATTATTCCTCCTCTAAAATTGAGATAGACGGCTGTGAATATTCTGTTAGAATTTTATCAATCTCGTTGCGCGCTTCAAGTTTTGATGAAAGTTCTTTTTTTTCGATATTATATTTTTTACAAAGTTTTTCATAATAATATAATTGTTTTTTTGTGGGCGGTTCTTTGCCCATTTTTACTTCCTGAAGAAATTTTCGTTTCTTTTTTTCAAACTCTTTATTTGCTTGAATAATCGGCTCCTGCTTTTTTTTGTAATCGTAATATTTTCTGCATTCGATAAGGAATAATTTTGTGTCTTTTATAAACTGTTCATCATCAAGAATATCTTTTAAGAATTCAAATCTTGAGGCATTAATTTCCAGATAGTATCTTTCATCATCAAGGAAATTTTCAAGGATTTCGTCAACAGTTTGTTCGGGCGTTTTTTTTACAAGTGCCCTCAAAAAACTGCACAAAGCAGCTTTCTGGTTTTTTGTAAAGTCAAGATAAATCTGTTTTTTCACCTCATACATAATGTTTATATTTTAGCATATTTTTCTTATGTGTAAATCATTCATATTTATGTTACGATTTATATGTTTAGTTTAATTTATAATTTTTTTGGAGAGAAAAATGGAAAACTTTATTTCTACTCACGGAATGGTGATTTCAGGAGCAATCCTTTTGATTGCATATATTTTCATCGCCAGTGAGAAAATTCAAAAGTCAGTTGTTGCGCTTGTTGGTGCTTCACTGACAATGCTTTTGGGCCTTCTTCCTTTCAAAGGATATTATGATGCCCAGGCGCATAGTTATGTTCGCTCTGTTTTTGATTACATCGCGTTCGAGGTAATCTTTTTGCTTATCGGTATGATGATTATTGTTCATATTGCAAGCAAGAGCGGTGTTTTTAAATGGATGGCTATTGAACTTTTAAAACTTACCAAAGGGCATCCGAAATTAGTTTTATTTACACTTGCAGCATTTACGGCTGTTGCGTCTGCATTTTTGGATAACGTAACGACGGTTGTTCTTATGATGCCTGTAACTTTTGTTATTGCTAAAGAATTTGACACAGACCCTGTTCCGTTTTTGATTACAGAGGTTCTTGCGTCAAACATCGGCGGTACTGCTACTTTAATCGGCGACCCGCCTAACATTATTATTGGTGCAAAAGCCGGTTTAAGCTTTATGGACTTTGTTAACGAATTGACTGCGATTGTGTTTATAATTTTTATGGTTGTTGTTGCAGTATTAATTTGTTTATTTAGAAAAGGCCTGAAAGCTACTCCTGAAAAAATGGCTCATGTTGCGAATCTTGATAATTCAAAAACAATTACTGACAAAAAGTTAATGATTCGTTCTATGATTACATTGGCGCTTGTAATTCTCGGCTTTGTAACCCATGATAAAACTCACATTGACGCATATGTATTTGCTGTTGCCGGTGCCAGCTTTTTGCTGTTGTTTGAAAAGCCGAAAGATATTTACAGAGATGTTGAATGGCTTACGATATTCTTCTTTGTAGGTTTATTCATAATTATCGGCGGATTTGAAGCAAACGGCGGTATTGCATTTCTGGCCGACGGGCTTATCAAGCTCACACACGGAAGCCTTAATGCCGCAACAATGTTAATTCTCTGGGGCTCGGGTTTGCTGTCAGGTGTAATTGATAATATTCCATACACCGCAACTATGGCTCCGTTGATTTCACAGGTTCAGCATACAATTCCATATGCAGGGGAAGGTCATCATCCTCTGTGGTGGGCACTTGCATTAGGTGCCTGCCTTGGCGGTAACTTAACCATTATCGGTGCTGCTGCAAACGTTCTTGTATCAGAAACCGCTGCAACAAAAGGTTATCCTATTACGTTTATGAGATTCCTGAAATACGGTGCTCTGACCACGTTTATTTCCTTAACGTTGAGTTCAATTTATCTGTATTTCAGATATTTACATTAAATGGTTAGCTTCGCAAAGCATGCGAAATGATACGGATTAAAAAACGGGTCTTATGACCCGTTTTTTTTGTTTGTCTAAAACCATTCTATAAGCGGCCGTATTTCGCCGCATTCCAGTTCATATTTTTCTGCCTGATTACTTCTTAGAATTTTGTCTATGGTTAATTCTTTTTTTACAGGATTTTCTAAAAATATTTCACCTGTTTCCTTGTTATACTGTTGTGCATAATTTAACCCCAAATTAGTACAATTAGGAAGCTGTATAGTGTTATCTTCCCGTAAATATGCCAGTCCGAAGGTTCTGCAAACTATTCCGCGGCGTTCGTAAAGCGCGCAGGCGTTGTTTACAAGAAAGGGGCATTTATACAAAAATCTTTCTCCGTTGAAATTTTTTTCTGCAATTTTAAGTTCTCTGATGTTTTCTCGTATTTTGGACTTAATTTCTTCTGGCAGTTTTACAAATCCATACATCAAATATTCTGCCTCAAGACGCGAAAACGGATATTCCCCTTTTTCGCAGCAATCCGTACATCCTTTTTTACATTTCAAATATTCTTTATGTTCTGAAAAATATCCCCGAAGCTCATTGTCGAATGCTTCGAGGAATTTTTCGTATTTTTTAAGCATTATTTTCCTCTTATGAGTATATATTTTCTTCCTTCAAGGACGGTTTTGTATTTTAGTCCATTGCCGTATTTTGCAAGATTTTTCTTTTTAACTGAAATCAAAGCATCATTTTTTTCAAGTTCTTCTTCCAGATTATCCTGTGTCAATTCCTCAATATATTTTATATGTGCTCCGTAATAGTATAACAGAGAATATCTCCGTGTATCCCCGAAAGAAATTAACTGGTCTTTTGTATCATGGGCGTATTTTGCAAATTCCATCAAATCGTTCTGACCGAATTTATAATCAATTAAAAAGAATTGTTTTGTACAAAATGCCGACACAAGCATAGTAAAAATGACATAAGTAAAGAAAACTCCCCACGGTTTATGTTTAATTGCGCATAAAATGCTTGAGATTCCGCAGAATGCTACAAATCCGATACACAGCCACTTTGCCTGGTAAATATCATTGTAAAGCCATTCAGGCAGGAATAACGGTGTAAATAATGCCGCAACAGCTAGAAAAATACAAACCCCTCCCCAGATATACACGGATATATTTATAGCTTTTTTGTTGCTGTCTTTTTCAATGTAACCCAGCCATGCAAACCCGAGTATGCAAGCTAAATGAACATAAACAGGAAGTATATATGTAATAAGTTTTGTGCTGGATGATGAGAAGAAAAGCAAAATAAATATTGCAGCCAGCCAGTTTAATATTAAATATTTTTTAGCATCATCAAGTTCATTGAAATTAAACTTAAAGTTTTTGAATATTTCCAAACGGAAATTTTTACATTTAACAGCAAGAATAGCCAGTGCAGAGAATATCCACGGCACCATACCCCATATAAGGTTTACGAAATAAAACCATACAGGTTCCGAACGGTCAATGTCATTGGATGTGAAAAACCGTGCCAGATGATGTTTTATAATATATTCTTCATAAAAAACAGGATTATGGATTTTAAGCATTAATAAATGCCACGGTAAAACTATTAATAAAAAGAAAGTAAGCCCGACCAAAAGGTATTTTGGTTTAAGAGCACTTTTTACCTTGTCGGCCAGAAGCAGCGCAAAGAACATTACACCAAAAGGCAGTACAAATCCCGGAATCCCCTTTGCCATTACAGCAAGACCCGAGAATATGTAAAATAACCATATACAGAATTTTTTGTTTTCTTCTTTACAAAAGAAAGTTAAAAATCCAAGCATTATTGAAAATGCAACGCAGGTCGAAACAACAATATCAAGTATTGCAAATTTTGCCAGAATTACAAATTCAAAACAGGTTGCTAGGATTAAAGACGAAACAACTCCGTAATTTCTAGAAACTATTTTTCTTCCCATAAAGTAAGTAAGAAAACAGGTCAAAGTTCCGTACAGAGCAACCGGAAATCTTGCGGTAAATTCATTGATTTTTCCGAAAACAGCAAAGGATATGCATTCTCCCCAGAAAAATAACGGCGGTTTCTCAAAGAAATAATCGTCATCTAAAATAAGCGTCATAAAATCTTTTGTATGGAACATATCGCGTGCCATTGAAACATAACGTGTTTCATCAACATCCATAAGCGGATAATTTCCTATATTGTGGAAAAAAATAAAATAAAATAATATACACAATCCCAGAACAGTAAACCATTCAGGATGTTTTTTTACGAAATCCAAAGTGCGTGTAATCGCATTCATCTTTTTTACTCTCCCTAGTCTACATTCACGGAAAAGTATATCACAAAAATATAAACCGGCCAAACGCTTTAGAAATTACCTGTCAAGCAAAGTGCCCTGTAATGAGTCTGGCCAATGTAGTGCTGTGGCTCAGCCACCTCAGCCGCTAAAATGCATCTGTTTTTATAGGGTTTTTGAATTTTGTAATATTGCCCTGGAATAGAAGTTTTACTGTAGCAAGTCCGCCGTTTCTGTGTTTAGCGATAATAATTTCGGATTCACCTTTTGAAGCGGCTTTTATAGCTTCTTCTTCCTCACCGTCTTCTGCTTTTCTGTAATACTCGTCACGGTAAATAAACATTACGATATCAGCATCTTGTTCGATAGACCCTGATTCACGAAGGTCTGAAAGCATAGGGCGCTTATCTGTTCTGCTTTCTACCGCACGGGACAACTGCGACAGTGCGATTACCGGAACATCGAGTTCTTTTGCAAGGATTTTCAAACCTCTGGAAATCGCAGAAATTTGCTGCATACGGTCTTCTCTGCCGCTTCCTTCCATTAATTGAAGGTAGTCAATCAGGATAAGACCGAGATTTTTCTCTTCCATTTTCAAACGACGGCATTTTGCGCGAATATCCGTAATCGTACATCCGCTTGTATCATCAATATATACAGGTGCCTGTGCAAACGAGTTCATAGCGTCAGCAAGTTTTTCCCAGTCTTTGCTCTGCATATTACCGGTTTTCATTCTCTGGGAGTCAATTTCAGCTTCTGAACAGAGCATACGTTGTACAAGCTGGTCTTTTGACATTTCAAGAGAGAATATTGCAACCGGAACTTTCGCCTTGATTGCCACATTCTGGGCAATGTTTAAGGCAAACGCTGTTTTTCCCATTGCGGGACGTGCTGCAAGGATTATCAGGTCAGATTTTTGTAAACCGTTCAACACAACATCCAAATCAAAAAATCCGGTCGGTACTCCCAAAAGTTCGTCTTTGTGGTTATAACGGTATTCAATTTTTTCATACGTATTCAAAACCAAATCTTTCACGTGAACAAGGTCGCTTGTTGATTTTCTTGAGGCGATGTCAAAAATTAATTTTTCTGCATTATCAAGAGATTCGTCGATGGGGTTCATATCGTAGCCGAAGGTTACGATTTCGGAGCCTGCATTAATAAGGGCTCTTTTAATTGCTTTTTCCTGAATGATTTTTGCATAATATTCAACGTTGGAAGTTGTGATTGCATTGAAGCTTAAATCGTTAATGAAAGAACGTCCGCCAACCGCGTCAAGTTTTGAATTGTAGCTTAAAACATCTGAAACGGAAATAATATCAATTTTTTCATTCTGGTTGAAAAGTTCAAGCATTGCCTCATAAATATATCTATGAGCAGGTTTGTAAAAACTTTCCGGTTTTAAAGATTCGACCACTTTTGTTATAACGCGCGGATTTACAAGTATTGCACCGAGAACAGCTTCTTCAGCTTCTATATTCTGGGGTAATAAATTCAAATCCTGATTCTTCTTTTTTTCTTTTACGGGTGGCATGACTAACTCCTTAACTTTTGATTACCATGATATAACATCAATGCTTAAATAATCCATGCCGCTTTATATATTTTTACATGTTCATTATTAGAAATTTAATTCTGCGCCGGGATTAAATGTCGTAATTTGTCCAAGATAATCCATCAATTCAATACCTACAAGCCTTGTACATTTTTTATCATTTCCGGCACAATTTCCTGTTTTTGTCATTACAAAATCTTTTTTATTAAAAGCATAATTTGTATAAATTTTGAATTGTTCTTTATCTGCATTGTCTATAATAAATTTTGTCCAGTTAAGGTTTTTGTAATTAGCAATGACATTATTATTAATTTTTGATAAAAAGTATTTATTTGGCAGGGCAAAATTTATATTTTGGTAAACAGAAGGATTCATCTGTGAGGTTATAATTCCCAGAAGATATCCTTGATTGTCGAGTAATGCACCTCCGCTTGAGCCTGACGAAATCGGTGCGGAGAATTGTATATAATCCTTGTTATACTGGTTAATCATGCCGTCTGAAAATACAAATTGTAAACCTTTGGGATTGGAAATAGAATATACTTTTTCTCCTACTCTTAAATTATCATATAAATTATACTGCACAGGCTTAAATTTATTTTCAGAGTTTATTTTTAAAACCGCAATATCAGTCAGAGGGTTTATATATCGGAATCCGTTTACATAGTATTTTGAACCGTTTTTTGTTGTTACTTTTATATAGTCTGCATCTGATATCACATGGAAACAGGTTACGAATGTTCCGTCATCTTTTAATATTACTCCGCTGCCCGAATTGTTCTGAGTTTCAACCAGCAGTATGGAATCCACATTTGAGTAGTATAAACTGCTGCTGTTATTTTCGGCACGGCATATGTTTACACTAAAACCAATGAGTATTGATACAAAAACATAAATAATTCGTTTTATCATACGTCATGACCTTTATTTCTTTTTTACTGATTTATAAGTCAGTATAGTTGAATTATAAATCATTAGAATATTTTGTCAAGCGGGCTAAAATATTTATTATGGACAGGAATGAGATAATAAAGATTTTTGCTGAAAATGTACGGGCAGAAAGGGCAAGAAAAAGACTTTCTCAGGAAACGCTTGCGGAAAAAGCTGATATAACGCCTGAATATCTTGCAAGAATCGAAAAAGAAAAATACAGTCCATCGCTCGTCGTTATTGTAAAACTTGCTGCTGCTCTGGGTGTCGGGCTTGATAAGCTTATCCCTACAGAAAAAATACTTTTATAGGTAACTATAAAATTAACTGGGTTGCAAAAATTATTCTATGGCTGTCGGGAGTCGCATCATTCTGGCAGTAAACATAATTCATTATTAATCTTACAGCCTGACCTTTTATAAAATAATTTATACCCGCGCTGTACTCTTTACGGTTGTTGTCTGCAATATCCCTGTTAGGGTCAAAGAAATCATAGCGTGCAATTAATTGGAGTTGTGGAACTATTTTATAGCCTATAGTGTAATTAAACCCCTGCGCCTTGTCTGTACTGACATGGAAACCGTTATATCCGTCAGCAATAGCATATTCAAAATTCGTCCAGAGTTTTTTATATTTATAACCGACATAAAAACTTCCCACGGTATAATCCGTATGGTTATGTCCTGCATTTAAGCCGCCTCCGACAAGAAGCCTGCCATATCTGCCGTCAGTTTTACCAAAAGGTTTTAAGTCAACCCATCCGGTGAATTCCGCACCCGGAAACCAGTCTCTGAAATATCTGTCGGAGCTGTTTAATGCAAGGTTATAATCAATAAGCGGGTAGTTTCCTATCAAACGAACCCCTAGAGCGCGCGTATTGCCGAATGTTCTTGCAATCTGCGAGCGGGCTACAAAAGGCAGGATATATGAACTTGAACCGCCTTCTTTTCCTACCTGATTTCTTGAGTAACCGACTACTACCTTATGGTTTGGAATGCTGCTGTTAATTATATACGCGTCTGCCACGAAATTTTGCATATAATTTAATCCGTCACGCGGGCGGGGATTTAAAAGAATTTTAAAATCATTTTTTGAATGGCGGAATTTTCCCAGAGCCCCTATTTGGCCAAAACCGAAATCATAACCGAAGTCATAGTCAGCCCCCTGCCATCCGGACGCCAGACTGCCCTGGTATGCACCGTAAAACTGAACTTTGCTTACAGGCCCTTTTTCAGGTCTGAAAGTTAATTCTTCTCGCAACAGATATGTCGGCACATCTGTTCGGGTAATCTTTCTGTGATAAAGCCGCCCCAATAAAGTATCTTCATCAATGACATTATCACGATTTTTATCAAATACATCATCAATATTAAAGTTATCAAATAATGAAAATTCTGCCTCAATATTGTTGTCAACTTCTGTAGGAAGACCATATGGCGTTTTTTTTACGGGCTTATAAATTTCGGCATTGTTTTCCGGAAGCTCATCTTCCACTTCCTCCAAATCAATGTCCTCATCTGTCTCGTTATGTTGTACAGGATTTTTGAGTGCATCGGCTTCAAGTTCAAGATGTATGATGTCCTCTTTAGCTTTTGCCTTCTCCGCAGACTTATCTGCTGCCGCAAACGCACTTTGCGCCGTAAATATCAGGATTAATATTGTTGCTATTCTAAAAAAGCAGTTCACAAATATTAATTATATCACAAAAAGCTTGCAAATCATGATTTTTTTATAGTATATTTTTATTATGACAAATGTAACAAGAAACGCTAAGTCGACAAAAGTACAAGCCCCTATTGTAGAAGCTCTTAAAAAGGCATATGAAAACCCCACCTACCAGTTTCATATCCCCGGCCATACAAAAGGAAACGGCTCTCTGCCCGAGTTTCGTAAACTCGTTGGCAGAAAAGCTCTGTGCGTGGATACAACAGATGAATTTGATAATCTCGGAACGCTTCACCCTGCCACCGGCCCTATAAAAGAAGCTCAGGAACTTGCAGCAAAAGCATTCGGAGCTAAAAAAACTTTCTTTTTGCTTAACGGCTCTACTGCCGGCAACCTTGCTCTTGCCATGGGTTTAACCAAAAAAGGACAAAAAATTATAACTAACAGAAACTGCCATCGCTCTGTCTTAACCGGCATGATTATTTCAGGTGCAGAACCGCTCTGGCTTATACCTAACCGTTTTGAGGAATGGGGAATCTGGGGAAATGTAAGCCCTGAAAGCGTTGAAGAAATGCTTAAATCCCACGACGATGCCGCTATGGTTTGGATTACAAATCCTACTTACGAAGGCGTTGTTTCTGATATTAAATCTATTTCAGCAGTATGCAGACGTTATGGCGTACCTCTTATTGTTGACGAGGCGCATGCATGTTTGTGGAATTTCAGCAAACATCTTCCTACTCCGGCTTTACAGTTAGGTGCGGACGCTGTTGTTCATTCACTTCATAAAACAGGCGGAAGTATGAGTCAGAGTTCTATGCTTCATATTGCTGAAAATTCTATGATTGATGTTGATGCCGTAGAAAAAGCTCTTAAACTTTTGCATACAACAAGCCCTTCTTTAATGCTTCTTGCAAGCCTTGATGCCGCCCGTGCAAATCTTGACAGTGTACGCGGCAGAAAGCAGCTTGAGCGTGCAATTTCAAATGCAAAATATCTCCGCCGCGAAATTGAACAGATGGAGCATATTCACGACCTGAAACCGGACTTTGGCTATCTTACGGATGTTACTAAAGTCTTTATCAGAGCGGACGGGCTTTCCGGCAAACGTCTTGAATCCATTCTTGAAATAGACTTCAATATTGAAGTTGAAAGTGCCTCAGATGCAGGACTTTTGTTGCTTTCCAATATCGGTAACACTAAGGCTGATATGGAATATCTGGTTAAATGCCTCAAACAGATTGATAAAACACAGTATTCTGACATTTGTTATCTTGAAAAGAAAAAACATATGCCTATGCTTACACCTGTTATCAAAAAAAGTTTGCGTGAGGCTTATTATTCACCTAAAGAAACAATTCCTAAAGACCTTGCAGTCGGAAGGATTTCAGCAGAAGTCATTGCTGAATGCCCTCCTGGAATAGCAATTCTTTTACCGGGTGAATTGATTACAGAAGCTCATTTACCGTATCTGACGGATTATGATTTCATTGAAGTTCTGAAATAATCTTTACCTCTTATATTCAACATCCGATAAGGAAATAAGGATATTCCTTACCTTTAAAAGTGTTTTGGTAAATGATACAAGCTCGGTTTCTGTGAAAAATTTTGCCAGTATGCCGACCATTTTATCATTTTTAGGTGCTATATCCTGATATACTCGGCTGCCGTCTTTTGTCAGTTCAAAGTAGCTTACCTGTATTTCCATACCGTTGTTTTTAACTTCTTTAATAAGTTTTTTCCTGATAAGTTTTGCTAATGCTTTTTCTATCTGGCTTTTTTCTTTTACAAGTGTTTTCGCAAGCGTATTCTTGTCTATGTGCGGATAGCATATCAGAGTATCAAGAATAATGTACTCTTCCAATGTAATCCGGTTTTTTACTTCCTGATTAAAATAGTGTTCTGCCAGTGAATTGAAAATTTTTGCTGTGATTTCAAGCTGAAATGTCAGACTGTTGACAAAACGTACTGATTTTTCCATAGGTAACCTCATTTCTCGTGTTTATAGTGTGTATAATTTTCTACCTATTGAATTTAATACTATTTTTTCAAAAGTCAACAAAAATTTAAAAATTTATTTCGCTATTTTCTAAAATTTTATTTTTAAGTTTGTCTAAAAGATACAGAAAATTCTCAATCTCATCATCTGAAAACTCCGTAAGAACTTTACTTCCGAGTTGGCGAAAAGCTTCATTTGTCTCCTCATAAACTCTTTTGCCTTCTTCTGTTAATGCGGTACGTTTTACCATCATGTTATTGTGAGTGCTCAACACTCTTGTTATAAAGCCTTTTTGCTCCATTTCATTTAAAATTTTGCCAACATGAGCTTTTCCTTTATAAACAAGTTTGGACAGGTCGCTTTGTGACAAATCAGGATTGGATAATATATGACTTAAAATCCGGAATTCATCTAAATCAAGAATACTTTTTACATAGTTCTTGTAATAATTTCTTGCCATTAATTCAGAAATACGGGCAGTTTCTGCCAGCTTATAAGGCAGTCCTTCAATAAAAGGGACATCCTTAGTCCTGTCTTTACTCATATTATCATCACCTTTCAAACTTAATAATAACACTGGCGCGAGTTTTTGACAATAACGGTAGAAATTTCTACATGTAAAATTTTCTTCAATTATTGTAATAACTAAAGTTTTTATAAAAAAATTCACGGGTAAGTATATATTCTCACTTCACTACATCGATTAAATTCGCAGCACTTTTGGAAAATTTTTTCGGGAGTGTTTTTTTTTAAATTTTAGCGGTATAATAAAAATATACAAAGCGGTATCGTCTAGTGGTTAGGACGGGAGATTCTCATTCTCCAAACAGGGGTTCAATTCCCCTTACCGCCGAAAATATGAACTGTCATGCCGATATAGCTCAGCTGGTAGAGCAACTCATTCGTAATGAGTAGGTCAAGGGTTCGAATCCCTTTATCGGCTTTTTTATTAGTTATTTTAAGGTGTTTATATGAAGAAAGTGAAAATTACAGTTTTGAAAACAACTTTAGACAAAGAACTGGCAGCAGAATACGGTACGGAAGGTTTAGGCCCGTGTCCTATGATGAAAGAGGGTCAGGTCTTTTATGCAGATTGGTCTCGTCCGGATGGTTTTTGCGATGAAGCCTGGAAGGCAATTTATCAGTATGTTTTTGCTCTGGCTCATGGTGCGGAAAATGGTCTTTTTTATTACGGTGATTGGATAAGAAAGCCGGGAGTGGCAATTTGCAGCTGCAATGACGGATTAAGACCGGTAATCTTCAAACTTGAATCAACTGATGAAGCTTCTCAAATGAATTATAAACCTGTAAATTAACACATTTTTTATTACTATTGTTTTTTAAACGCAAATGAAATAAGAGTTATACCTGCAAGAGCAAACAATGCCCACAGGTTTTTCATTAATTCCAAAAGTCCGCTGTCAGAATATTTTAACGGCTCTCCCTTGAAAAAGCTGCGGCAAATATTTGAAAGCAGTTCAGAATCATCTTTAACCCATTCAGGTTGATATTTAATATTATCGCCTATTAATCTTAACGCAAATGTCTTTACATCTAACTGGCCGTTTTCATCGCGTACCTTGACGGTATGAACCTCACACCTTTGTACATCCTGATATGTAAATTTTTCTTTTGCCTGAATTATTTGTCCGAAAATGTTTCTTGAAATAAGGCAATTTGTTCCGTCGCATTTAAGTGAAACTTTGGGTAATACAGCGAAAATAATTCCCGCTGTCAGAAGTATTATACCTGTAATTATTGTTATAATTTTTTTCATTTTACTTTATCTCCCATTTTTTTTGCATTTTTTCAAGCTTTCCTGTTACAAGCAAGTTATTAATCAGGAAATTAACTCTTTCACGCAGACTGTCAGCACCTCCCCCACGGCGGAACGCAATGGCATAAGGTTCCCTGGAGTAACGTTTTGGAAGTATTTTTACGCTGTCATCATTAAGAGCAAGATTTAATAATATAGTATCATCAGCTATCATAGCATCCGCCTCGCCGGCTTTTAATGCTTTAAACGCGTCCAGATAACTTCTGAATCCTATAATAGAAGCATCAGGTACATTTCTTCTTATGCTCATTTCACCTGTTGAACCGTATATAATGATTACTTTACGGTTGTTCAACTGTCTGAGTGAAGTTATATCGCTCCCCTTTTTAACAAGAATAGCCTGACCCGCTACATGATAAGGAACAGAAAAATCTACTACAAGCTGACGCTGGTCAGTAATAGACATTGTTGCAATTACGATATCTACCTCTCTGGCATTAAGTTTTGAAATTCTATTAGAAGCATTAACAGGAATAAATTCAACAGCTTCTTCATCACCAAGAATGTCTTTCGCAATATATTTTGCCAGATCTATATCATAACCCTGCAAAGTACCGTTTATATCTTTATATCCGAAAGGTTTTGTGTCATTTCTCACACCGACTATCAGCTTACCTCTTTTGGTAATTGTTTCTAAATCATCTTTCGGATTGTTTTTTCCGCAGCCGCACACAAATAATGTCAACAGCAAAAGTGTACATATTAATTTCTTAAACATAAACAAAACTTCCTCATAAATATTTTAAATTCATGATACTTAAATGCTCAAATAATGTCAATAACACGCAAATGAGGGAAACGGCAATCAAATAGCCCGACAGAATAACCGCTTACGGTAATGTTTCTGAAAATAAATGAAGTACATAATCAGATATAAGTTTGTTTTTTAAAGAAACTTTTTTTCAGGTTTTTCAAAGTAAAAACCTATAACACAAGGAGGTAAAAATGACAATTAAAAAACTTACTGTGGCAGCTGCAATTGCCGTTGGAATAGCAACGTGTTCCTTGAATTCTGCAATGGCAGCTTGTCCGTGCGCACAACCGGCAGCACCGGCACCTTGCGCAGAACCGTTGCCTGTTGTAACAGGGCCTGCCTGCCCGTGTGACCCGGCACCAAAATGCGACAAATGTCAAAAAACATTTGATGAATGCGACTGTAAAAAGGCAGATCCTTGCAAAGACCCTTGCAAAGATGAAGATCCATGCCCGCCAAAAAAGAGTGATTGCGGATGCCCTGATGAAGTTAGCTGCGACGAACCGGCAGAACCGGCTTGCGCTGTTTGTCCGGGTACAGGCAAACCTGCAAGACAGGATATGAAACAAGTTTACGGTTACCCTAATGCAATTTATGGTACTAATAACTATGTAGGTAAACCTGCAAGCTCTATTTTCACAGCAGATTCTGCTATATTAGGTGCTCCAAATGTAATGCAGTCTGCAATTAACGGAGTTACCGTTTCTTCTCAAGGTCAGGTAACAGGTGCAGCCGCACAATTGCCTTGTCTCAATGAGGCTCCTACAAGACATAACGGTATTCCTATTGAAAGAAATGAAAGAATCATGGATGGTAACAATTGCCCTATAGATCTTCAAACAGAAAATTCTATGGACGCTGTTAAAAAGACATTGGTTCCTTATGAAATAAAAGAAGGAGGCTGTCCCTTAGGAGGCGCGGCTCCTGCAACAACTTCATGCTCTTTCCCTGATGTTCCTCAAGGATATTGGGCTGCATGTGATATCGACAAATTAGCTATTAATGATGTTGTCGTAGGTTACCCTGACGGCATGTTTAAACCTAACAGAAACATTTCCCGTGCAGAGTTCGCAACTATGCTTGTAAAAGGATTTAACCTTGATGATTGCGGAACACCTCAGGCAAATCTTTTCAAAGACGTTCCTATGAACAATTGGGCTAACGCTGCAATTGCAAAAGCCGTTGATGAAGACTTGCTCGCAGGTTACCCTAATGGTAAGTTTGAACCTAACCATCCTGTTACAAGATGCGAAGCTTTAACTACTATCGCTAAAGGTATGACTTGTGACATTGATAAATGCAAAGCTGACGAAATCTTAAGCAAATACGCTGACGGTAATACTATACCTGAGTGGGCAAGAATTCCTGTTGCTAAATCACTTGAAAACGGTGCATTAAAAGATATGCCAAACCCTAACATGATTATGCCAAACAGAGAAGCTTCCCGTGCGGAAGTAGCCTCTATGATGCAAACTGTCCGTGTAGCTTTAGGTTACGATACAAATCCTAAAACAGCAAACAACATCTGCCCTGCTTGTCCTGTGACAAAAAATGCATTTGTTGAAAACGAAGAAATCGTTAAAATCCCTACTTTAAAAGTTGCGATGATTGACCAGTTAACTGCTAAATCATCTCACGTAGGCCAATACTTCAGAGCTAACACTCTTGAAGATATCACAATTAACGGTGTAACTTACCCTTGCGGTTCTACCGTAACAGGTCAGGTTGTCGAAGTTATAAGACCGTCCGGCTGTGATAAAGGTGCTTTAAAATTGTCTTTCACATCAATTAAAAACGGCGATTGCAAAGCAAACTTACCAAAACAAATTCTTCAAGCTCAGGTTAATAAGTCAAAACAGGTTAACCCTGTTGCAAGACTTGTCGAAATGCCGTTTACACTTGCCGGTTCTATTATCGGTATTACCGGAAGAACAGTCGGTGGTGCTATTGCTAACGTTGGTAACGCTGCTGAAAACGTTTCTAATGACGCAGGTTATATGTTAGGCCATGTATTCCAGGGTAAACTCGGTGCTGCTGCACGTAACCTTGGTGATGGCTTATGGGAAACTGTTAAGGCACCTATTGACGTTACAAGAACCGCCGTATCAGGTGTTACAGGCTTATTCCAGACTACAGGCGACGAATTTGCTTACCTTGTTGACCCTAAAGGATACAAAATATCCGCAGTTAATCCAAGAGAACACGTTACTATCGCATTCGGTTGTAGCGGAGAATAGATTTTTCCGCCTAATCGGCCTTAACAGGTCTATGATTAACCGGATGAACCATAGTCAGTTCGTCGACCTTAGAGAAAAACCGCCTTATAAAAGCGGTTTTTCTCTTTTTTATACTATTTTATTATTCCCCCAGACAAATCGCCTGCCTGCCGCGATCGAGGCGGTGGGTGCGGTGGCTGTAGTACGTGTAAGCAGGGTTGAAGTAACGGTCGTATGCGTAGTTATTCGAGCGCTCCTCACCCGACCACAAAGCGAACCAGGGCTCTGGAAGGCCTAAAGATGTTGCAGTTCCTGACTTATAGGTTAAATTTATTACATCATTGTATGCTCCCACTGTTGGATTACCTTTATATATTGCACTTGCTATCTTTGCGAGGTCAGCCATCGTCGGCATGTTTTGCACTCCGCCGCACTGTTTCACTGCTCCCGCCCAATAATCTCGTTCATAATAGCATTCTTTTATTCCAAGCTCACTTTTTTGTGCTTCACACTCTGCTTTTGTTAACGGCGTTGGGGTAAACGCTGATGTAAAACATTTCCCGTTATCAAGTTCTATTGCACAAGAACTGCCGAGGCCGTTCGCGTTGAATAACGCTACGTCTTCATTCTGTTTGTTCG
>ERZ779843.1055-NODE-1055-length-35180-cov-8.156071_pt1 | contig 35180 bp, 22 predicted proteins | sample MGYA00511560_ERZ779843 | MGnify/ENA primary metagenome ERZ779843 (study PRJEB29588, sample SAMEA2158062) | human gut metagenome | biome: human gut; feature: human-associated habitat; material: faeces | place: Denmark | collected 2008/2010 ... | reverse complement strand
CAATACGCGATAATGTACTAAAGGATATCCTTAGTAAAAATATGGCGGAGGTGACAGATATGTTGCTAACAGAATTTGATGAAAAGGCATATATAGATGGCGTGAAAAAGCAGAGCTATGAGGAAGGGGAAGCAAGAGGAGAGGCAAGAGGAAAGATAAAAGGAGAGGAGAAATTAGCAAGGCTAGTAGTGGAACTAAAGAAAAGAGGAAGAGTGGAAGATATAGCGAAGGTGACAGATGAAAGTGAAAGAGAAAGGCTGTATAGGGAGTTCAATATATGAGGGTTTAATATTGTACAATCATCAGAATAGTGTATGTAATATGCTATAATCTTGATGCAATTCAAACAATTTACATTCCCATCAAACAACTGAATGACAAGTTTAAAAATAATAAAAAATAATCTAAAAAAGAGTTGACAAATCAACAAGTGCATGTTAATATACAATTACAAACAAACAAGACCTTAAACATATTAATAATCGATATAAAAGATATATATTAACTATATTAAAAGAGACAAGTTCATAAGACAATATATTAATAGATAGATTATATATCGAAACCATTCATTAAGAATGTTAATATAGATGTAAGGAATTGAGTGAGAAAGGAAGGTATAGTCCAATGGAAATATGACACATACCAAGCATTATGAATAATTATATTCATTGTAGAATAGTTAATTAAAAGAATAATGATTTGGAGGAAAACACAATTGAATAACTTAGAATAACGGTTACTATATTACATAGCGATAATATAGTAACCGTTTTTTATTTGTTGCATTGCTGCAGAAAGGCTTTATTTATTATTAGTTATGAATGGTTGTATTATTACATTAAATATTAATTACATTCAGTACCTTATCATCATAAGATGTAAGCTGCAATAAAAAGGGAATAGTTACCAATACATTATATAGCCGCCGCCATACATTATACTGATAAATATTCCCTGTTATATATATAAATGCTAAGACCTTATGGTCATCTATTACTTAGCATATCTTTCGTTATACTCTTTAACTCTCTTCTGGATTCTGTCAACAGGATTAAGAAGATCACTGATTGAAGAATCATGGTTAAGTGTATCAATAAGAAGAGCCATGTATTTACTCATGTCTACGTTGATATACCAAGGCTTAGAAAGAAGCTCTGCTGGCTGGTATACAAGGTTAGTAGTAAGAATCTTATCGATAATACCCTTTTTGTAAGCTTCATCGAACTTATCAAAGCCGTTAGTGAAAAGACCAAATGTAGTGGCACAGAATACTCTGCTTGCACCTCTCTTCTTCAACTCAGAAGCAACATCTATCATACTTTCACCAGAAGATATCATATCGTCAATAATGATAACATCCTTGCCCTCTACGTTAGTACCAAGGAATTCGTGGGCAACGATAGGGTTACGTCCGTTAACAATCTTAGTATAATCTCTTCTCTTATAGAACATACCCATATCAAGACCAAGTACATTGGCAAAGTATACAGCACGTCCCATACCACCCTCATCAGGGCTGATTACCATCATATGTTCGCTGTCGATATGAAGATCATCTACGCCAAGTAAAAGGTACTTAATAAACTGATATGTGCATGATACAGACTCGAATCCCTTAAGTGGAATAGAGTTGTGTACTCGTGGATCATGTGCATCAAAAGTGATGATATTCTCAACACCCATAGCTGTAAGCTCCTGAAGCATAAGAGAACAGTCAAGGGATTCTCTTCCAGATCTCTTATGCTGTCTGCTTTCATAAAGGAATGGCATAATAACGTTGATTCTTCTTGCTTTTCCACCGGCTGCAGCGATTACTCTTTTAAGATCTGCGTAGTGGTCATCAGGTGACATATGGTTAGTGTTACCGCAAAGTGAATATTCGATGCTGTAGTTACATACATCTACCATAATATATAAGTCATAACCACGGACAGAATCGTTAAGGACGCCTTTACCTTCACCTGAACCGAATCTAGGTGTGCTGGCACTTACAACATAGCTGTCTCTTTTATATCCGCTAAATGCAAGATTAGACTGATTCTCGTGTTCTCTTTGTTCTCTCCAGTTTACAAGGTATTCATCAACCTTTTCGCCCATAGCAGAGCAGCTCTTTAAAGGAATGATTCCGAGTGTTCCGTATGGAATTGTTGCAGTATGACGTTCGTCTCGTGGCATTGTATTATCCTCCATTGTATAGATAAAATATTTATTATATAAAGAATCTAATTCGTACTTTCCAGTGAATTAAATTCTAAATACACATACATAATTAACTATAATCATAAATATTATAGAAGTCAATTATATTTGGCATTTTTTAAGATTATATTTGGCATTTTTTAAAATTAATGTTTTCTTTTTGTAGCCTGTTGTACCCGTATATCTTCACAGAATAAGCGGAGTATCGTATATGCACTGATAAGTCTTGAGAATATACGTTCTGAATATGTATTCTCTAACTGGGGCATAGAAAGATTAGTTGATATAATAACACTCTTTCTTCTAAGTATTCTTTCGTTTATGACATAAAACAGCTTGGAAATGGTATAAGAGTTGTAGCTTTCTGTTCCAAGGTCATCAATTATAAGAAGATCACAGTCAATAAAGTAGCTGACATCCTGATATTCCACATCTTCGCCTTTGTTGAAGTCACTGTTTTCAAAGCATTTGAACAGCTCTATGGCAGTGAGGTATATAACGCTGTGATAGCTGTCTAGCAGTTCCTTGGCTATACAGTTGGAAAGGAAAGTTTTTCCTACACCGGTTTCTCCTAATAATAAAAGGTTTGAAAAGTTAGTATCAAAAGTTTTTACAAAAGACTGGCATACATCAAATACCTTGTGAATATTATTGTATGGTGTGAGTCCTGTTGCAGAATCAATAGTCGTTTTGTCATACCAGTCAAAGGAAAATGTTGAAAAGTTTTCGTTGGCAGTGATGTTCTTTAGATTGGAATCATGATATATAAGGTCAATAGCTTTTTTCTTAAAGCATGAACATCTGGTGCCGTTGATATATCCTGTATCTTGACATTTTTTGCATGTATAAATATTGTCAAGATAATCAGATGGCTTGCCTATAGAAGCAAGGATTACAGCTTTTTGTTTAATAAGGGACTGCAGGCGTTCATTGAACTCATCAGTATTCGTGTCAGATGAGTCATTTCCGATACGTTTGGCAGCTTCCTGCATAGAAAGGGAGATTATCTCATCTTCGATTGTCTGATATTGTGGACAAAGACTTGTTACTTCTTTGTAGCGCTCGTTCTGTATGGCTGCATTGTGTGTATGAATATCATCGTACATCCGCATAACAGCTGCATATTGTGTGTTAGTAAGTGACATAACTACTCCTTTTCATATAATTAAATATATTGATACCAGTGCGTAGCACAAAACAATTCATAGGTATCAAAGTCGGCGCTTTTGACCCCGAAATCATATGTTGATAAGTTAAATCTGATAATATCAGTAAGCTGTAAAACATAAGCTATGCTGACAGGCTAATTGTTATTGCTAAGTAAAGAGTTGTACCAGTCATCGGATTTTTTATCACGCTGCTGGAAGTTGTTGAATTTTGTTGAACCGGTTTTGGCAGAACTCTGATATCTGGTTTTGCTGTTGCTGCTTGCTGCATATGCTGCATCATCCTTTTTGATGTCTGCCATAGTTGTGATGTTTGAGCTTTTCCACTTTGAAAGAATAGTATCAGCATATTCAAAGCTTGGCTGGTGTATGGCTTTGATTGTTCTGTTGCAGGCCTCTATAATTATATCAGTGTCAAAGCAGTAAGTATCAGCCCACTTAGATATCATGGCACGTTCATGCTGTCCAGGATCTCTGTTAGAAATTCCGAAGGCTTTCATAATCTGGTAAACAGAGTCGGTATGGTTAGATACTTCTTCCTTTGCTTCTGTAACAGTATGTATACCTTTATCGGCCCACGCAAGAGCAACCTTTTCAATGTAGTTAATGCTTTTCTTGTTGTGTTCTACACAATATTCAAAAAGGTAATCTATAAGTTCGATAGAAAAGTCAAGTGAATCATAAAAGTATACTATTGCATTGGTTTCTTTAATAGATAGAGGACGTCCAAGGTATGATTCTATAACATAAAGCAGCATAGAAAAGTTCTCATCGGAGTTAAGCTCGCTTATTTTTTCCGCAGAATATTGCATGCTAGAAGGTTCGACATGTTTTGGACCTTCTGATATGTTATATGAAGGTGCAGCAGGCACTGTTGGTGCTATAGCTGCTGAGGATGCCAGCTTGGCAGTTTCAGGAAATGTGGTATTGTTAAAATCAGCTTTAGTAGTGCTGGCGGCACTGTTGTCAGAGCTGAAGTCATTGATGGTTATGTTGGACAGGCTGTCGTTGTTACCGGCAAATGTTAATGATATGACATTTAGCTTGTCCCAGTATCTGAGTGCTCTCATAATATCGGCCTCAGTCTGGTTAAAGGTATCTGCAAGTAAAGAGATACTTATATTGGAATTGCCAGTGCTTATAAGGTGTAAAAGATAAAGATATACCTTTACGAATTCGCCATTGGCTTCAGGTACAAAGCTGCTTATAAATATATTGGAAATGGCTGTGTATCCATAATTGTTCTTTGTAGTTAATGTAAGATTGCCCATATGATATTAAAAGCTATAAATATAGCTTGTCTATCCTCCTGATGATTAATGATTGCTATGATGTAACATAATGTTAAGCGGCAGATATTCTGCCAGTGCAGATTATATCATAGTGAAAATTAAATGAAAAGTGTGTTAAAAGCAGGTGGATATTGTTGTGGATATTGTGGATAATGTGGATAACTCGTGGACAAAGTGGTATAAATAATGTATTTTGCTGTATTTTTGACTTAAAGGTTGTTAACAAAAAAATCCACACTTTTATATTGTGTATAACAACATAAAAATGTGGATAATGTGGATAACTTTGTTGAAAAAATATTATACAGGGGATAAATGCCTATTTTAACAGGTCTTCCCCGATTTTATAAACATCACCAGCCCCCATAGTTATCAACAGGTCACCGTTGATACAATTTTTTTTCAAAAAGTCTTCAATTTCTTCAAATGATTCGTAATAGTAACATTCTTTTCCTTCAGCTTTAATCAGATTGCAAAGATCGGCAGAACTTATTCCCAGATTATCTGTTTCTCTGGCAGGATATATTTTGGCAAGTACAACATTATCTGCAAGTGCAAGTGCTTTGGCAAAATCCGGCATAAGTGCTTTAGTTCTTGAATATGTGTGTGGCTGGAATACACACCATATTCTGCTGTGTGGATACATTTTTGCAGAATTAAGAGTTGCAGTTATCTCATCTGGATGATGTGCATAGTCATCTATAACTGTTATTCCATTAAATACGCCCTTTTTCTGGAAACGTCTGTCAGTACCTGTGAAATTCACAAGACCTTTAAGAATAGCTTCCATGGATATACCAAGCTTAATACATGCAGCGATTGCAGAAAGCGAATTGTATACATTGTGTACGCCAGGAACAGAAAGCTTTATAGTTCCTGATGGTTTATTATTAATAAGAAGAGTGTAAGAACAACGTCCATATTCATCATGATTTATATCGGCAGCACTGTACATTGACCTGGCTGGATCGGAACCGAAGGTGATAACCTCACAGTCTGTATCCTGGTAGAAGTATTCGTAATTATCAATATCTGTGTTGATAACTAAGGTCCCATCAGATGGAAGCTTTTCTGTAAAGAGCTTAAATGAATGACGTATATCATCAAGGTCTTTAAAGAAATCAAGGTGGTCAGCTTTAACGTTAAGTATAATGTTTAACGTAGGATTAAAAGAAAGGAAGCTGTTTGTGTATTCACATGCTTCTGTGACAAAAATGTCTGAACTTCCGACTCTTATGTTGCCGCCTATACTGTGTAATATACCACCAACAGATATAGTTGGGTCAGCGTTGGCGGCAAGAAGAATTTCAGTAATCATGGAAGTCGTTGTTGTTTTTCCATGTGTACCAGCTACATTGACAGCTGTGTGATAGTTCTTCATAATCTGACCAAGCAGTTCTGCTCTTGTCATAGTAGGAATACCAGCAGCAATAGCGGCTTTAAGTTCTTTGTTGTCAGGGTGGATAGCAGCAGTGTATACGACAAGGTCAATATCACCAGTGATATTGTCTGCTGACTGTGGATAAGATATAAGACATCCATCCTTTGCAAGTTCATCTGTAAGCTCTGATTCGTGTGCATCAGAACCTGAGACAGTGAAGTGCCTGTCAAGAAGAATCCTGGCAAGTCCACTCATGCTTATGCCTCCTATGCCTATGAAATGTACATGTATCGGATGATTAAAATCAATATTAAACATATGATATTCCTCTTTCTATAAATTATTGTTAATAAACTGATGATGACATGACGTCAGAACATAAAGCTTATGCAGGTTTGTATACATGTTCCAGAATCATATTACCTTATATTAATATTTAGTAAGATATTTAAAAGTCATCATAGAGATTATATGCCTAAAGCATATATTTTTCAAACATAAAACGCATAAAGTTATATATGCAGGTGGTACTATGGTTATGAGAAATAAGTGGCAGATGTTTAGCATGGACCGAAGCGTAGCGTAGACGTGGGAGTGCGTAGCACAGAACAATCCGTAGGTATCAAGGTCGGTGGCTTTTGAGTCCGACATCATATAATTGTAATAATAATGATGTGGAATGCATAAAATGTATACTGCATATAAGTGCTGTGTAAAATAAAGCGTAAAATTAACTAAAAATACATATGTTAAAATGTAACAATAAAAAGGTGAATAAATTGTATGAAAAATCACCAAAAAAAGACAAAATTATTTTTACTTAATCGGAATTATATGGTATAATTTATACAACTTAAGATAGTAAATTAAACATCAGAGGTGGTAGCATGATTAAAAAAGAAATGATAGCTATGCTGTTAGCCGGTGGTCAGGGCAGTAGACTTGGAGTTTTAACAGCAAAAGTAGCAAAGCCTGCAGTTGCGTTTGGAGGAAAATACAGAATAATCGATTTTCCACTCAGTAATTGTATTAACTCAGGTATTGATACTGTTGGTGTACTGACACAGTATCAGCCATTAAGACTTAATTCCCACATAGGAATTGGTATTCCATGGGATCTTGATCGTAATGTGGGAGGTGTAACAGTTCTTCCTCCTTACGAGAAGAGTACAAGCAGTGAATGGTATACTGGAACTGCCAATGCCATTTATCAGAATCTTGAATATATGGAACAGTATCATCCAGAATATGTGCTTATTCTTTCAGGTGATCATATATATAAGATGGATTATAAGATAATGCTTGATTATCATAAGGCTAACAATGCGGATATTACAATAGCAGCTATGCCGGTACCTATTGAGGAAGCCAGCAGATTCGGAATCGTTGTTACGGATGAGGATAACAGAATAACTGAATTTGAAGAAAAGCCAGCAGAGCCTAAGAGTAATCTTGCATCTATGGGTATATACATATTTAAGTGGAGCGTGCTAAAGGAAGCACTTATAAAGCTTAAAGACCAGAATGAATGTGATTTTGGCAAGCATGTAATTCCATACTGCTTTAATAACAACAAGAGAATATTTGCATATGAATATAACAGTTACTGGAAAGATGTTGGAACATTAAGTTCATATTGGGAAGCTAATATGGAGCTTATAGATATAATTCCTGTATTTAATCTTTATGAAGAATTCTGGAAGATATATACAAGAACAGATACTATTCCACCTCAGTATGTTGCAGATAATACATTTATTGAAAAGAGTATAGTAGGCGATGGAACAGAAGTATATGGCAGAATCTATAATTCTGTTATAGGTTCAGGTGTAACCATAGAAGAAGGTGCCGTAGTAAGAGATTCCATCATTATGAATAATTCCGTTATTGGAAAGAATACAATAGTTAACAAGTCAATAATAGCAGAAGAAGTAGTTATAGGTGATAATGTAGAACTTGGTGTAGGCGAAGAAGCACCGAATGTCAAGTTCCCTAAGATATATAATTCTGGTCTTGTCACTATTGGGGAATGTTCGGTTATTCCTGATGGAGTTAAGATTGGAAAGAATACGGCGATATCTGGAGTTACATCAGCAGAGGATTATCCGGATGGCTTATTACCAAGCGGTGGAATCATAATTAAGGCAGGTGAAGTAGAATGAAAGCAATAGGTATAGTATTAGCAGGCGGTAACAACAGGATGATGCGTGAACTGACAAACAAGCGGGCTATTGCTTCCATGCCTGTTGCAGGAAGCTACAGGGCGATAGATTTCGCACTTAGCAACATGTCTAACTCACATATCCAGAAGGTTGCAGTTATAACACAGTATAATGCAAGATCACTTAACGAACACTTAAGTTCATCTAAGTGGTGGGATTTTGGTAGAAAGCAGGGTGGATTATATGTATTTACACCTACTATAACAGCAGAGAGCAGCAGCTGGTACAGAGGAACAGCAGATTCACTTTATCAGAATATAGATTTCCTTAAGTCAAGCCATGAGCCATATGTAGTTATTGCTTCTGGTGATGGTGTCTACAAGCTTGATTATAACAGGGTGCTTCAGTATCATATAGAGAAAAAGGCTGATGTTACCATGGTTGTAAAGAAGCTTGATAACAGAGCAGACATAGGAAGATATGGTGTTGTTGCACTTGCAGAGGATGGACGTATTACAGATATTGATGAGAAGCCTTTAGAAACGAATCTGTCAACTGTATCAACAGGTATATATGTAGTAAGAAGACGTCTTCTTATTGAACTGCTTGAAAAGGCAGCAGAAGAAGACAGGTATGATTTTGTCAGGGATATACTTGTAAGATATAGAAACATTAAGAAGATATATGGTTACAAGCTTGATACATACTGGAACAATATATCATCTGTGGATTCATATTATAAGACTAATATGGATTTCTTAAAGAGAGATGTAAGAGATTATTTCTTTAAGCAGTATCCAGATATATATTCTAAGGTGGATGATCTTCCACCAGCTAAATATAATTATGGTGCCAATGTATCAAACAGTCTTATATCGTGTGGATGTATAGTTAATGGAGCAGTTGATAATTCAGTTCTGTTTAAGAAGATATACATAGGCAATAATGCTGTTGTTAAAAACTCAATTATCATGAATAATGCATATATAGGAGATAATGCATATATTGAGAACTGTATAGTTGAGAGTAACAGCACTATTAAAGCTAATTCACGATATGTCGGTGAGAATGGTATAAAGATTGTCATAGAAGACAGTCCATCATATTATTAAAGGTTGTAAATATATATTTAAGGTCTTAACCAGAGTAGAAAAAGGTTGTATAGAAGACAGATAGGGGTAACAAATGAATATTACAGATGTTAGAGTCAAGAAGATTGCAGGCAGTGGTAAGCTGCGGGCTTATGTATCAATTACTTTTGATGACGAGTTTGTTATACATGACATAAGAGTAGTCGAAGGAGAAAAAGGCTTGTTTGTAGCTATGCCTAGTAAGCATCTTATTGAGGGAGGATTTAAGGATATAGCTCATCCTATCAATAGGCATGCCAGAGAAAATCTTCAAAGTGCAGTTTTGAAAGCATATTATGATGCTGATGAAGTAGAGGAATTATCAGAGAACGTAATTCGCTTTTGACACGCATATGATTAAATAAAAAAGATGTCATATTAATATTGCTTTATTAATACGGCGTCTTTTTTATATAATATGATATTTTTTAAATTTTAGTATACATTATCTAGTAAAAGTGCTATTATACATGTATATAAATCATTTATCCTGTGTTATCCGGCATAAAACTAATATACGGATTGGGATGATTGTTTAATTAAGAGGAGGTATTAATATGGGGACAGTAGTAAGATTAGAACACTACACAAAGTCATTCAAGAAAGTAACAGTACTTGAGGATATAAATCTTACACTTGAAAGTGGCAAGGTTATAGGTCTTAAGGGAAAGAATGGTTCAGGTAAGACAATGCTTATGAGAGCGATAAGCGGTCTTATACTTCCAACATCAGGAAAGGTATTTATCAATGACAGGGAGCTTGGTAAGCAGATATCATTTCCACCAAGTATCGGACTTCTTATAGAGAATCCATCATTTATATCTAATTATACAGGTTTTAAGAATCTTAAGATTCTTGCTTCTATCCAGAACAGGATTAATGATGAGGAGATAAAGGAAGCCATAAGAAAAGTTGGACTTGATCCTGATGATACAAGAACATTCAAGAAGTATTCTTTAGGTATGAAACAGAGATTAGGTATAGCAGCAGCTATTATGGAAAAACCAGATATAGTTATACTTGATGAGCCTATCAATGCTCTTGATGAAGCAGGTGCAGGTCTTATAAAGGGCATACTTGATGAACTTAAGGCAAATGGCTCGCTTATAATTATAGCATGCCATGATACAGAGGAGCTTAATTATCTGTCAGATGAGATATATGAGATTTATGAAGGACAGATTGTAAGCAAGAATGGGGAAAAGATAGAAGAAGCAGTGTAAGGATTGAAAAATACCTCTCTGTCATCCAACAAGATTATTGTAGGATGGCAGAGAGTTTTTTGCATATTATGCTTTATTTGGTTTATATTTTCTCCTGAATTCAGAAGGAGAGATGCCATTTACAATCTTAAATGTATCACCAAAGTAGTTAGAACTACAGAAACCGCATTCATCGGCAACATCTGACATGCTTAAGTCAGTCTCAATCAGATACCATTCAGCATGATTAATGCGGGTATTTCTTAAATATTCAGAGAAACCTATACCGTGGAATGCTTTGAATTTGCTTGAAAAATATGCAGGGTTAAGATTAAGAAATTCGGCAACATCATTTAGTGATATGTTGTTTTTGAAATTCTCAGCAATATATCTTGAGGCACTTATCATATCAGCCTCTATTTTTTTATGTGAATGTGTTATATAATTTTTTTCATCTATGTTAGTTCTGTCAACTCTTATGAGCATTATAATCAGATATTGAAAAAGCTGACGGATACAGCAGTCTGAATAGTGGTCAATAATGTTATATTCAGAGATAATCTTGTCAAATAAAGAGTTGATATAAGATTTATGTGTTGGTTCTATATATAGTATATGTCCCCACAGATTTTTGTCTGTCCAGTTTTTTCCAAGGATATCTTCAATAGTAGATATATAATCAGAAGAAAATTCTATGTATATGCGTTCGGATGGATTATCACCTATATAGCTTGTTCTGTGGATTGCATTAGCAGGGATAAATATAATATTTCCAGCGGAAAGCGTATAAAGCTTGTTGTCCAGGGAAATTGTACAATTACCATTAACGAGATAAAAAAGTTCATAATATGTATGACTGTGTGCAGAGTGCATGGAATAATGTGGTTCATGCATGCCACGTTCAATACGGAACCTTGAAATATTGTGTATCGTCTGTTTCATATGTTTATAATCCTTCTTTCTAATGAATATGATGCTGTATAAGAGCTGCGTGAATTGTAAAATATAAAGAAATGGAGCGTTCTGTATATAAGATAATATTTTGAGTTGATTCATATGTTCAGCATATAATTAATACACATATAAAATATATGCAAAATAACCAAAAAATAAACAAATATTTATTTATATTGTAACAATATGTATTTTAACACTAAAAATACATGTAATCAATAAGGAAAATATAAAAATATAAGTTGTTACCAATTCGATAATGGGATATAGTAGTAGTCAATCTAGCGGAATGATCCGTAATATTTCAGGAGGTATTTTATGAAGATTGGCAGAAAAGCTAAAAAGCTTTTAGCAGTTGTTCTTACATTCGTTTTAGCGATTGGAACATTCCAGTTTGCACCTGGTGTAAGAACTATAGCAAAAGCTGCGGGGGCACCAGAAGCTGGCAAGAGTTATGTACTGGATTTTACAAAATTATATAGTACAAAGACACAGCTTAATGGTTATACATCTGATGATGGTGTATTTAAGGTAGTATCAGAAGCTGATAAAGCATATTGGCATGATGGACAGCATGGTGCAGCAGTTTATAATGGAGACAAGATTGAAGTTAAGGTTGCAGGAAGTGCAGAGATTGCATTAACTTTATGTAAGTACGGCAAAGGAACTGCATTTAAGGTTACAGATGCTTCTGGTAAGGAAGTTGGTTCAACATCAGGTAAGTCAGATGCAGATGCAGGATCACAGAGCATATCTTATAACGGAGATGCTACAACACTTACAATAACATGTGAAGCAGCAGGTGAGGCATATCTTCACTCAGTAATGGTAAATAATTTTGCTAAATCAGATAAAGTTGAAAGCTTTACTTTAATGCTTGATGACATTGCTAAAGAAGATGTTGTTGCTACAGGTGATTACAAATATGGTGACAGCACACTTACATTAGTAGGTCAGGGAGAAACACAGTATACAGTAAAACCAGGAAAGACAGTAACAGTTGACGGAAAAGAATATAATAGCTATACAGCAGGTAAAAGACATGCAGATAGTAACAATATTCCTACTATTCCTGGACAGGGAGATGGTACATTAACTATCTTCACTCCAGCAGCTAAAGGTACAATGACAGTATACTTTAGTTCAACATCATTCTTAAGAATCCATGATTATAATACAGCAGATGGTTCTAAGAATGGATATACAGATACAGAAACAAGTATTAATTCATATACATTTGCAGTAATACCAGGACATACATATGTAATGTCTACAACAGGAAAGACTAATAACATGTTTTATGCAGGTTATAAGTATATTGTAGATAAGGAAGTAAGCGTTCCAGTTAAGTTTGATAATGTAGATGCTAAATTATCAGATTCATTAGAGATAAGCGTTGTAGATGCTAATCTTGGTGGTAACGCTATCAAGTTAAAGGATGGCACAAATGCAGACCTTCTTGAAGGACATGAATATAAGTTAAGTACTAATGATGGTGGTGTAAGAGCTGCTGTTGGTGACAGCGATACATTTACAGCTACAGGTGAAGCAATAGTTGTTTCTCTTTATGATGTACCAGATGTAACTGTAGAAGGTAAGATCACAGGCACTCCAGAAGGAACAGTTAAAGAACTTTCACTTACAAACATGGTTAACGGACGTGCATATAAGGCTACTGTATCAGGAGATTCTTATACATGTACATTAAAGCCAGGTGAATACAATACAAGTGTTGTAACAACTAATGGTGGTGTAACACATGATAGAGTTTCAGTTAAGACTGAAGGAACAACAGTTAATGAAGTATATGTAGAACTTCCAGCTAAGGAGGCAGAACCAGTAGCTTTTAAGAGCGAGCTTAATGTTCCTGGTGATTATGCTACATTAAATGAAGCTTCAGATGCAATTCTTAGAATGCAGGACAGACCAGAAGGAGAAGCAGGCAGAGTTACTATTAATCTTAAAGCAGATATATTCGAGCAGACAGTTATGGCAGCTCCATATGTAACACTTAAAGGTAATAACCATACTATTTCATGGTACTATGGTGTTGGTACATATTATTATTCAGTAGATCCTGTTACAGGTCTTTACAATGAAGTACTTGCAAGAGATAAGTATTCATATGTAGAAGGTAACGGAAGTCTCTGGGGTGGTGTATTCATCGTAAGAGGTGATAACTTCATCGCAGAAGATACAACATTTAAGAATACTTATAACTATGAATTAACAGAAGCAGAGAAGACAGATATTGCAGGTACAACATTGTCAGTAAACAGACTTGCAAAGGATGCTGATGTTACAGCATATGCTTATAAGGAAAGATCAAATGCTTTCTATATAGAGGCAGATAACATTGAGTGTTATAACTGTAAGATTCTTTCTTCACAGGATACACTTGGAAGAAATGGTTCTAAGAACAATAATTATCATACATATTTCAACAATTGTGTGATTGGTGGTAATGTAGATTATATTTGTGGCGAATTCTCAGCAGTATTTGATAACTGTGAATTACAGTGGAAAACATATAAGGATGATGAAAAGGATGCTGCTAAAAACAATGCAAAGCTTGGTTATATCACAGCAGCTAAGACAAGTCCATATGTATTCAGAAACTGTAAAGTGACAACAGATGGCGTAAGCACTGGTACAGTATCAGGATATTATGGTAGAACATGGGGCGCAGGCTCTAATGCTACATTTATTGGTACACAGACTAATGGTTATGTGTTAGAAGATGGATGGGGTGAGATGAGCACAGGAGATGGAACATCAGCTATCTTCAAGGAATATAATAATGTTTCAGGAGAAAATGCTTTTGTAACTAAAGGACAGTTCAGCAAGGCTGAAAATCAGTCAGCTGAGGCAGTTGCAGATTATATTGAATCAGCTAATGTTTCAGCAGTTAATACAGTACTTGGATGGATTCCTGCTCATTATGCATATGATGTTAAGCCAGTAGAGATAGTTACTCCAACAGAAAGTGGAATAGCAGCCGTTGAGGTATCAAAGGAAGCTAAATTCGTAGACGAGTCAGGCAAGGGCGTAGCTACAGGTTCTGTTACAGCAACAGAAAAGGCTGCAAGTGAGGAACAGGTAGCAGCAGTTAAGGAAGCAGTTGCTAATGCAGAGGATATAAAGCTTACAGACAAGGCACAGATCATTGATATTTCTTTAAGCAATAAAGATGGTAGTGTTGTTAAGCTTTCTAATGGTACACTTAAGATAAGTCTTAAGAAGAATGCAGATATTGATTATACTAAGTATGCAGTAGTTGTTTATCATCTTAAGGATGATAATACACTTGAAAAACTTGATGTAACAGTATCTGATGATGCTATATCATTCGTAACAGGTGGATTAAGCCCATTTGTTATTGATTATGTGGAAGTTGAGTCAGCATCTGGAACTGATACAACGATTACAGAAGATGCAACAGTTACAGCACCTACAACAGGAGATGCAGCTCCAGTTGCTATCTACTTATTACTTGCAGTTATGGCTATAATGATGGCTTGTACAGTAGCAGGAAAGAAACGCATAAGATAATATAATATGAGATTTCATAAAGTTAAATTTGTTTAAAGTTGTAAAATAAAAAGATTGCAGTCATAATAGTTAGGAACACGCTAACTGTTATGATTGCAGTTTTTTTATATTGCATAAATAGTTAAAAATAATATAAATACTTCCTTTTTTGACGGATATCATTTATATTATGATGGTGGATCAAAGTGTCAGAGGATTGTACGAATTGCATAGCAATGCGGCAATTAAAGTTTAATGATAAGATAAACAGAACAGGGAGAATAAATTTATGTATATAGTAGCAGGCTTAGGAAATCCGGGAACACAGTATGCAGGGACAAGACATAATGCGGGTTTTTCATGCATAGATGAACTTGCAGACAAGTATAATATTAGTGTTGATACAGCAAAGCATAAAGGACTTATAGGAAAAGGTGTTATAGAAGGGGAAAAGGTTCTGCTTGTAAAGCCTATGACATATATGAACAATTCAGGCGAATGTATAAGAGAGGTTATGGATTATTATAAGGCTGATATTGATGATCTGATAGTTATATTTGATGATATAAGCTTAGAGCCTGGAAGGTTAAGATTACGTCCAAAGGGAAGTGCTGGCGGACATAACGGAATAAAGAGCATAATAGCTCATCTTGGCAGTGATAAATTCAAAAGAATAAAGTATGGTGTAGGAGACAAGCCAAAGGGATGGGATCTTGCAGACTGGGTTCTTGGGAAGTTTCCAGCTGAATTATATCCTGCACTCAGAGAAGGAAATAAAAGAGCCTGTGAAGCAGTTGAATGCATAATAAGCGAAGGCATTGAAAGTGGTATGAATAAATTTAACGGATAATTATACCTGATGTAAGTGATGGAACAATTCGTAGGTATCAAAGTCGGGAGCTTTTGATCCCGACATCTTTATATCAGACAGATTTAATTAGGAGGATGGTTTTGAACACATTTTTTAAGCCTGTATGTGATACAGCAGCAATAGAGCAACTTAATAAAGAATTATCAGTGGATGGTGGAAAAACAGCACTTATAAGTGGCTGTATTGATACGCAGAAGGTGCATATAGCAAGTGCTATAGGACAGGATTATCGTTTTATGCTTGTTATAACAAGTGATGAAGCCAAGGCAAGAAATATGTGTGATGATGCAGCATTTTTTAATGGCGATGCATTGTATTATCCAGCTAAGGATGCGATATTCTATAGTGCAGATGTTACAGGCAATCAGATAACAGGACAAAGATTAAGCTGTATAAGCAGAATCATAGAACATATAAAAGCGGCAGAACACGTAGAAGTATCGGACAAAGACAGCAGTAAACAGAAAGCGGATAAACATAATGGAGAAGCTGGAAACATCAGAGCTGACTCAGGTAGTCTGCTGACAGTAGTAACTACCATTGATGGAGTATCAGACAGACTGATTCCTCTGAAAAGATATATGGATTCAATAATAACGATTGATAGCACAAGCAGTATTGATACAGAGGAACTTGCAAAGAAAATGGTATCCATGGGTTTTGTAAGAACAGCAATGGTTGAGGGAAAAGGCCAGTTTTCAATAAGAGGTGGCATCATAGATATATTTTCATATACAGATGAGGCACCAGTAAGAATAGAGCTGTGGGATACAGAAGTTGATTCCATAAGAATGTTTGATGCAGAAAGCCAGAGGTCGATAGAAAAGCTGAAATCATATCATATATTTCCAGCTACAGAATATCTTTTTACAGCGGAAGAAAAGCAGGCTGGACTTGATAAGATAAGAAAAGAAAGAGATGAGCAGCTTCAGTGCTTTGATTATGGTAAACGAAGGCGTACACAGGAGCAGATAGAGGCTGGCAACAATATTAATAAGATTGTTGGGGACGTAGAAAGAACAGGCAGTTATGATAAGTTTCTGGATACAATAATTAAAGACACAGTAGGCTTAGCAGAGTATTTTCCTAAGGAAAGTACTCTTGTTGTGCTAGATGAACCTAACAGACTTAAGGAGTGTAACGAGCTTACATTATATGAATATGGTGAAAGCATGAAAAACAGGCTTGCAGCAGGCTATGTCCTTCCAAGCCAGACGCATAAGATAAAGACTCTTGGTGAGATAACAGGTGATATAAGAAAATATAAAAAACTTATACTTACAACTCTTGATTATAAACCGGAAGGTTTTGAAATAAACTATAAGATGCATGTTGAGGCAAGAAGTATAAGCTCTTATAACAACAGCTTTGAGTACCTGTCAAAGGATCTTATGAAGTACAAGAAGAGTGGCTATACAACGGTGCTTGTATGCAGTTCTAGGACAAGGGCACAAAGAATAGCTGACGATCTTGGGAAACTTGATATACCAGCATTTTACAGTGAGGATTTTAGTAAGGATTATGGAAAAGGACTTATTATAGTTACATATGGAAGTCTTCATAAGGGTTTCGAGTATCCAGTTCTTTCGTTTGTTGTTATAGCAGAAAATGATATATTTACGTCCAAAAGAATAAAAAAGCTTAAAAAGAAAAAACATGATGGCAAAAATATAGCAAGCTTTAACGAACTGAATATAGGTGATTATGTTATACATGAGAATCACGGGCTTGGTGTATATAAGGGAATAGAAAAGATAAAGGTGGATGGAGTAGAGAAGGATTATATAAAGATAACTTATGCGGATGATGGTAATCTTTATGTTCTTGCTACTCAGCTTGACAGACTCCAGAAGTATGCAGACCAGGATGTAGAAAAGAAACCTAAGCTTAATAATCTTGGAGGCAAGGAGTGGAGCAAAACTAAAGCGAAGGTTCATGGGGCGGTTGAAGTTGTAGCTAAGGAACTTGTAAGACTGTATGCGATAAGACAGAAGGCAGAAGGATACAGGTTTTCAAAGGATACGGTATGGCAGCAGGAGTTTGAGGAAATGTTTCCGTATGAAGAAACCGATGACCAGCTTAACGCCATACAGGATACAAAAAACGATATGGAAAGTGCTCGTGTTATGGACCGGCTTATATGTGGAGATGTTGGATATGGTAAGACGGAGGTTGCCATAAGGGCAGCCTTTAAGGCAATACAGGATGGAAAGCAGGTGGCTTATCTTGTGCCGACAACAGTACTTGCAAGCCAGCATTATTCAACATTTGCAGAGAGAATGAAAGGCTTTCCGGTGAATGTAGGACAGTTGTCAAGCTTCAGGACGTCAGCACAGAATAAAAAGACTATTGAGGAACTTAAAAGCGGAATGATAGATGTGGTTATAGGAACACACAGAATTCTGTCAAAGGACGTTAAGTTTAAGGATCTTGGGCTGCTTATCATCGATGAGGAACAAAGATTTGGTGTTACACATAAGGAGAAAATCAAGGAGCTTAAGAATAACATAGATGTTCTTACTTTAAGTGCAACGCCTATTCCAAGAACACTGCATATGAGTCTTGTTGGAATAAGAGATATGAGTGTGCTGGAAGAACCACCAGTTGACAGACATCCTATACAGACATTTGTAACAGAGCATAATGACGAGATGATACGTGAGGCAATAACAAGGGAGCTTGCCAGAAATGGACAGGTGTATTATGTATACAATAAAGTACGTAATATAGAAGAAAGAGCCGAATATATACAGAATCTTGTTCCGGATGCTGTAGTAGCATATGCTCATGGACAGATGGATAAAAGGCAGCTTGAAAAGATTATGTATCAGTTTGTTAATGGTGAGATAGATGTACTTGTATCAACAACCATTATCGAGACAGGTATGGATATTCCAAACTGTAACACTATGGTTATAGAAAATGCAGATCAGTTCGGACTTTCACAGTTATATCAGCTAAGAGGAAGAGTTGGACGAAGTACAAGAACTTCGTATGCATTTCTTATGTATAAAAGAGACAAGATGATATCTGAAGTGGCAGAAAAAAGACTTAGTGCCATAAAGGAATTCTCAGATCTTGGTTCTGGTTTTAAGATAGCTATGAAGGATCTTGAGATAAGAGGTGCGGGTAATGTGCTTGGTAAGAGCCAGCATGGTCATATGGCTGCGGTTGGATATGACTTGTACTGTAAAATGCTTAACCAGGCGGTGAATACTCTTAAGGGCGTGAAGAATGAGTATGAGTTTGAAACGACAGTTGATATGGAAGTAGATGCGTATATTCCAGCAACTTATATAAGAAGTGAATATCAGAAACTTGATATATATAAAAGAATTGCTGCACTTGAAACAAGAGAAGAACTGTCAGATATGAAAGACGAGCTTATGGATAGATATGGAAGTGTGCCATCAAGTGCTTCTAATCTGCTTATGATTGCACTTATCAAGATGAAAGCACATAAGATAGGGATTATGGATATAAAAGGTGCTACACAGCATAATCCATCGGGTGGTGCCTCTAACTGGCGTACGGTTATGACTATATATCCTAAAGCAGATATTAACTCGGATAATATACCAAAGCTTGTAGATTCATTTGGCGGTGCGCTGGAGTTTAAGCTTAAAGGTACACCTGAATTCGTATGGACAGTCACTAAAAGAAAGTTTACAAGTGCAGCTGAGTATCTTGAGGGTATGCTTGATATGATGGATATTATGGAGGATGCGCTTGAAACATAAAAATTGTGGTAAAGGTATTTACAAATTAAATAATAGTGTTATAATAGACAACAGTTTAGCACTTTAAAGTGTAACGCTTTAAAGTGAATTGCATTTAATCGTGGATGAATTTAAAGTTATCTGCGAACATTTAAGGAAGAAGAGGTAATCAGGTTATGGAACAGAAGGGTGAGTTAGTATCATACAGACCAGATATCAAAGTTGTAGATTGTACACTTAGGGATGGAGGCCTTGTTAATAATTTTGAGTTTAGTGAGGCTTTCGTGCGTGACCTGTATAAGGCCAATGTGGCAGCAGGTGTTGACTATATGGAATTCGGTTACAAGGCATCAAAGGAAGTTTTTAACGTGGATGATTATGGCAAGTGGAAGTTCTGCGATGAGAAGGATATCAGGGAAATAGTTGGTGATAACAATACTGACTTAAAGATTTCTGTTATGGCTGATGTTGGTAGAACTGATTTTAAAAAGGATATCATACCTAAGTCTGAAAGTGTTATAGATATGATAAGGGTAGCTACATATATTAATACTATTCCGGCAGCTATTGAGATGATTAATTACTGTGCAGATATGGGCTATGAGGTGACTATCAATATTATGGCTATATCTACAGCAAGTGAGAATGAGTTAGATCTTGCGTTAGAGCTTCTTGCAGCACAGAGCAAGGCAAGTGTAATATATCTTGTTGACAGCTATGGTTCACTTTATCCAGAGCAGATAAGAAGACTTGCAGATAAGTACCTTAAGGTAGCTGAAAAGTATGGAAAGAGCGTAGGTATCCATGCACATAACAACCAGCAGCTTGCATTTGCCAATACAATAGAAGCATGTACTATTGGTGTAAGCTATCTTGATGTTACGATGAGTGGCATGGGAAGAGGCGCCGGTAACTGCTATTCAGAGCTTCTTATGGGCTTCTTAAGAAATCCTAAGTATAGAATATCACCAGTACTTAAGTTTGTTGAGAAGCATATGGTACCGCTTAAGAAGGCTGGAGTCGTATGGGGATGTGATGTCCAGTATATGATAACTGGAAATGCTAACCAGCATCCAAGAACTGCTATCGCATTTACAGCAGATGGAAGAACAGATTATGATAACTTCTATACACAGATTACAAGCTATGAATGATCGCGAAGGCAATGAGCCGTGCCAGTAAAAATAGCGGGAAAAACAGCTAAAAAGCATCTGTACCGCACAAATACAAAAAAAATACATGGATATAATGATTAGATAGACAAAATTTATTGACTTATAGAAAATGTGGGTATAAAATATCCGTAATTTAATTAATCGATGGGATTCATTATAGTGAACACAAAAGAATGTGTTATGCCAAGGGGTTAGTGGACTGGAGTATATGCTGATTGTACTGTATGTGAATTATGCAGGATAGAATGTCTGCGGCAGTTATCTATAGAAAGCTCCTGACAGTAGGTGAGTAAACTGTCGAACACGAAAGGAAGTAGAATTATGGCAAAGAAAGATATTGATTGGTCTAATTTAGGATTTGGCTATGTAAAGACTGATAAGAGATTCGTAGCTAATTATAAGGATGGAGCATGGGATAACGGTGTTATCACAGATGATGACAAAGTAGTTATCAGTGAATGTGCTGGTGTTTTACAGTATTCACAGTCATGCTTTGAAGGTATGAAGGCATACACAACAGAGCAGGGACACACAGTTATCTTCAGACCAGATATGAATGCAAGCAGAATGGCAGATTCATGTAGAAGACTTGAGATGCCTGTATTCCCAGAGGATAAGTTTGTAGAAGCTATTGCTGAAACAGTAAGAGCTAATGAAGACTGGGTACCACCTTATGGTTCAGGTGCATCACTTTATATCCGTCCATATATGTTCGGAAGTAATCCAGTTATTGGTGTTAAGCCAGCTGATGAGTATCAGTTCAGAGTGTTTACAACACCTGTTGGTCCATATTTCAAGGGCGGCGCTAAGCCACTTACAATCAAGGTTTCTGATTTCGACAGAGCAGCACCTCATGGAACAGGTCATATCAAGGCAGGCCTTAACTATGCTATGAGCCTTCATGCTATTGTTACAGCTCATGCAGAAGGATATGCTGAGAATATGTATCTTGATCCTGCAACAAGAACAAAGGTAGAAGAGACAGGTGGAGCTAACTTCCTCTTTGTCACAAAGGACGGAAAGGTTGTAACACCTAAGTCAGACAGTATCTTACCTTCTATCACAAGACGTTCATTAGTACATGTTGCTAAAGAGTATCTTGGCCTTGAAGTTGAAGAAAGAGAAGTTCTCTTTGATGAAGTTAAGGATTTCGCTGAGTGTGGTCTTTGTGGTACAGCAGCAGTTATCTCTCCTGTAGGAAAGATAGTTGATCACGGCAAGGAAATCTGCTTACCAAGTGGTATGGACGAGATGGGACCTGTAACTAAGAAGTTATACGAAACACTTACAGGTATCCAGATGGGTAGAATCGAAGCTCCTAAGGGCTGGATTTACACAGTAGACTAATATCGCTGATTGTTAACAGGCTGGTTAGAAGCTTAGCTAACCGGTTTATAGATGTTTATTACAGCTGATAATGTAATTATTATATTCGGTCAGAATGTTAAAAGTACGTTCTGACCGAATTTTTGTGTTAACTACAGATACCAGATTTAAAAAATAATTATAAGATAATGGAGTTACATATGTTGTTTAGTGATAAAGATTTAAGGAAGCTTATAATCCCGCTTATGTTTGAACAGCTGCTTGCTGTTCTTGTAGGACTTGTGGACACACTTATGGTATCCCAGTCAGGAGAAGCGGCAGTTGCAGGAGTTGCACTTGTTGATAATATCAACAGGCTTATCATACAGGTTATGGCAGCACTTGCAACAGGTGGCGCTGTTGTTTGCAGCCAGTATATAGGTAAAGGCAGGGATGATGAATCAAGAAAGTCAGGGGCACAGCTTGAGACCGTTTTGTTAATATTTTCAGTTATAATGACTGCATTTTCAGTTTCATTTACAAGACCACTGCTTAAGATGATATTCGGAACAGTTGAAGAGTCTGTTATGGATTGTGCAGTGCTGTACTTTATGATAACAGCGCTTTCGTATCCATTCTTAGGAATGTATAATGCTGGTGCGGCGATATTCAGAAGTGTAGGCAACAGTAAGGTAAGCATGAATATAAGCATACTTATGAATGTGATTAATGTAGCTGGAAATGCGTTGTTTGTATTTGTATTTAAGTGGAGTGTAGCTGGTGTTGCGCTTTCTACTGCGCTCAGCCGTGTGGCAGCAGGTATCGTTATGTCAGTGCTTGTGTGTGGTAAGACGAACCCTGTAAGAATAGACCATATAAAGTACTTTGTTCCGGACTGGAACTATATAAAGAAAATTCTTACAATAGGTATTCCATCCGGTATAGAAAATGGAATGTTCCAGATAGGCAAGCTTATGGTTGTAAGCATGGTTGCTACATTTGGAACAGCCTCAACAGCAGCCAATTCTGTAGGTTATACGGTTATTGATTTTGCTAATATACCGGCTGCTTCTATGGGACTTGCACTTATAACGGTTGTAGGACAGTGTATAGGCGCAGGTGAGAAAGAACAGGCGAAAATGTATACAAAAAAGGTGTTATGGTGGTCTTATATTGGTGACTGGGCATGTAACATACCACTGTTCTTTGCAGCAGGATTTATAGCCTCATGGTTTCATCTTTCACCAGAAGCAACACATATTACGGTCACTATATTAAGATGTTTTAATGTTGTATCACTTTTTATATGGCCGCTTTCATTTACATTGTCGAATCCTTTAAGGGCATCGGGCGATGTGAAGTATACTATGACGGTCAGCATTATATCTATGTGGCTTTTCCGTGTCGGCAGCAGCTATATATTCGGAGTTGTACTTGGACTTGGCGTGCTTGGTGTATGGATAGGAATGTTCGTAGATTGGGCTGCGAGGTCATTATGTTTTGTCATAAGATTTGTGAGTGGCAAGTGGCTTGAGAGAGGGTCGCTGGCGTAGAAAGTTAATTAATTTTGGATATTACCGGTGTAGAATTATTAATAAGATATTACTTGTGAAAAATATAGTGAACTAAGCAAAAAATAGGAAAAACTAAGTGGAAAATTAAGCAGAAGATATTATTCCATATTAAGGGAAGATGGTATCTTCTGCTTTAATGTTTTATAGGAAAATTTCTGATGTCCTAATTCTTGTTTTGTTTCTTGAGATTTATTACTTAAAATTTTTAAAATATCATATTGAAATAAACATAAATGTATGATATATTGTTAAATGAAATTAACATAAGAATTAATAAACAAAGCTAAAAAATAATTCTGAAAAATAGTAAATAAAACTAACAATCAGGAATTATAGTTTATTATAATGAATTAAAAATTCAGAGTTATAATTTTTATAATGTATCTTAAAAGATAGCAGGATAGTTAAGAATTATTGTTAAGAGTGAGATTACTATACCCGCTATAATTTGTTTCAATTATAATCCCCCTATTATTAAAAACAAATATGAATGACAGACTATTAATAGCTGATGAATAACAGAGAAAAATCTATTGTGTGTACATTAATACATAGATAATATGAGTTACGGAGGTGTAAATGAAATATCTAAAAGTAAATACAAATCTTGCAGAAACGCTTACCAGCATAGAAGAAAAGCAGGCCATGCATGATGACTATGCAAAGCTGGTTCTTGCTGATCCGCAAGTGCTAGCCAATATTGTAAAGGTGATTGTGCCAGAGTTCAGGTCATATAGTATAGATAAGATAATTCCATGCATAGGCGAAACAGTAGTATCACTAAGATTGCCTGAAAAACTATGTATAAGGATAGAAAGCGTAGGAACAGAGGATATAGATGCGGATGATGGGAAAATAGTTTACGATATACGATTTCCATTGTATTATAATAACAGAACAATAAAGTTCCTTGTAAATGTAGAGGCACAGAGAAGCACGTCTAATAATAAACTTGGATATCACATAGAATCAAGAATAGCTTACTATATGGCAAGAATGGTATCTTCCCAGAAAAATGTGGAGTTCATAAAGTCGAATTATGATGAGTTAAAGGATATATACAGCATATGGATATGCATGGATACGCAGGATGGAGAAGATTCTATAATAGAGTTAGGAATACAGCCAAAGCTTCTTTATGGAAAAAGTAACTGGATGCCAAAGCGTAGTATAATGAATGGTGCTATAATAAGAATAAGAGATAGCAAAAACAGGGAAGAATCTAAGAATAAGTTGATAGCAATGCTGGAAGTGCTGCTGTCGAGCACAAAGAAGAAAGAAAAAATGCAGCAGCTAGAAGGCTATGGACTGAAAATGACAACAGAACTGGAAGGGTGTGTGAGTGATATGTGTAATATAAGTGAGGCTATATTAGAACGAGCTCTGGAAGAGGGTCTAGAGAAAGGAATAGAGCAAGGATTAGAGCAAGGTCTAGAACAAGGAATAGAGAAGAATCAGTTAGATAATATAGTAAAGTTGATGAAAAAACTAAGCCTGACAGAAGAAGAGGCAATGGACATGTTGGATATAGCTGAGGAGAATAGGAGAAGGTATCATGATATACTTAAGAAATAAGAGCAGATAGGAAGAATATATCTTAAGGTGCGACAGGACAGTAATAACAGTAAGGATTGAATATAATATTTATGAAGCGTGTGTATGAATAATGACATACGCTTTATTTAATACTTTTTATATTGATTTTGTATAAGATAAATAAATTAAAACTGTGAATTGTGCTGAAAATATTTAAAGTGCATAAAAGAGTAAGCATAAACGACTTTTCGACTTTCAATCCTTACATCATATAATTACAAAATTAAATATGTTATTATAAAAGCTTTTAAATCACGGTGTACCGGTATACAACAAAAATTTAAGAGCTTTTTTATATTATTTTCATTAGTTTTGTACAAATTATCCAAAATAAAACTAGCGATACCGCCGAAAATGTGGAAAATACCCAAATAATCATTGATTTTTGTGGACAAAAATGAGATACTAGATGCAAAGTTCGGTTGAGGTGACTTCGCCGGATACAACGGGTATACCGTAATATATTAGGAGGTAAGTTATGAAGAGACAGACAAAACGCAAAATAATGGCGTTAGTTATGGCTGCTTTGATGGTAGTTGGATTGATTCCTACTGGATTCGCAGCTAAGGCAGTTTCAGCAGCTAATAATGTGTATACATTTGATGCATCGGCAGAAACAGCTATAACAACAGCTGAAAAGAAAACAGCGATAGCATCAGGTAAGTATGGTACAGAAGGATACTTTACATTATCAGGAACAGTAACAAGAGGAAACAGTGATACATTTTCAGCAGAACTTGCAAAGGGAGCTGATGACAAAGAAGAAGGAGCACTTACATTTACAGTAACAGGAACAGCGGATGTTGTAGTTACAGCAACAAGTACAGGCAGTTCTAATACATCAGATCTTGCGTTAGTAGATGCATCAGGCAATAAGATTGATGGAATAAAGGCTGTAACAGGAACAAAGCCAGTAACAGAGATTAAGTACACTAATCTTGTAGCAGGTACATATTCAATCATAGCACCAAAGGATGGAGAGAATAACAGAGGTGTAAGAGTTCTTAGTGCAGTAGTTACAGAAATTGCAGCAGCAGTAGTTACATCAGATTATACATTTGATGCATCAGCAGAAACAGCTATAACAACAGCTGAAAAGAAGACAGCGATAGCATCAGGTAAGTATGGTACAGAAGGATACTTTACATTATCAGGAACAGTAACAAGAGGAAACAGTGATACATTTTCAGCAGAACTTGCAAAGGGAGCTGATGACAAAGAAGAAGGAGCACTTACATTTACAGTAACAGGAACAGCGGATGTTGTAGTTACAGCAACAAGTACAGGCAGTTCTAATACATCAGATCTTGCGTTAGTAGATGCATCAGGCAATAAGATTGATGGAATAAAGGCTGTAACAGGAACAAAGCCAGTAACAGAGATTAAGTACACTAATCTTGTAGCAGGTACATATTCAATCATAGCACCAAAGGATGGAGAGAATAACAGAGGTGTAAGAATCCTAAAAGCGGTTGCTACTCAGACATCAGGTGGAGAAAGACCAGCAAGAGCTGACTGGAGCGGTATAGCTGCACCAGTACTTGGTGAAGTAACATCAAAGGATGGTAAGATAACAGTTCCATTTACAATGGTTATTGGTTATGATGGTGCTGATAGTGTTGTAGTTACTATGACAGATGAAGCAGGTAAGGAAGTAGCTTCAGAAAGTTATGCAAAGGACACAACAGGAGCAAATGTTACATTTACTCCAAGTGCATCAGGTAAATATACATTCTCAATCAAGGCAGTTCGTGATGGCGAAGCAGACAAGACAGGAGCAGAAACAAAGACAGCAGATTTTGTACTCCCATTAGCAACATCTGCTATAGGCAGCATTTACAACAAAGGTAACGGAAGTGTTGCTGTAGAATGGTCAGCAGTTAAAGAAGCTACATCATATGCTGTTGAATACTCAAATGATGGCAAAAACTGGGCATCATTAGATGCAGCAGATAAGACAGAGGCTACTATAAAGGGACTTACAGTAGGTTCTGAATATTCAGTAAGAGTAGTTGCTAAGAGAGGTGAAGACTCAACAACATCTAAGGAAGCAACAATCAAGGTAACAAAAGAAGCACAGCAGAAGTGGGGACAGATTACTTATGGTAACGGCGCAAGCTCATCTAAGGACAGCTTCACAGGTTCTGCTAATGAAGGCAAGGTAACAATTAAGAGTAAAAGTGGTAAGTTAGTACCAGCTTCATTTGATGGTTTATCATTCTACTATACAGAAGTTCCTGCATCACAGAACTTCACATTAAGAGCTAAAGTAACAGTTGATTCTTGGACATTATCAAACGGACAGGAAGGCTTCGGTCTTATGGCAGCTGATAAGTTAGGTGGTTCTGGATGGAACAACTCTTATATGGCAGTAGCTTCTAAGACAGAATATTACTGGAATGAAGAAACAAAAGAAGTAACAACTGATAGTTCGGCAACAAAGATATCTCAGAAGCTTGGTCTTGCATCACAGGAAAAGACAGGCGTGACAAAGGACAACATTGCTGCTATTGAAGCTAATGATACAGCAACTGTTCAGGCGAACTTTAAGTCAACATCTTATCCACTTGAGCAGAGATATCCAGAAGCTAAGAATATAATAGGTAACTCTACTAATACACCAGCAGATGCTGGAGATATAACAGAGATGTACCTTACAATCCAGAAGAATAATACAGGTTACTTTGTAACTTATGAGTCAGCAGATGGTTCATATTCAACAACAAAGAAGTATTATGATACTGAGGCACTTGAAAGAATTGATTCTGATTATGTATATGCAGGTTTCTTTGCATCAAGAAATGCAACAGCAACATTCTCAGATATAACATTTACAACAATTGATCCTAAGGAAGATGCACCAGCAGAAGAAAGACCTATTGAAAAGGTGTCAGTTAACACATATGTACAATCTGCTACAGCAACAGGTAGTGCTGATTATGAATTCTTATTCTCAGCAAACTGTGATGGTACATTATCAATTGAGGATGCTAATGGAGAAGTTGTTGTTTCTGATGTAGAAGTAAAGGCAGATACACTTGTTAAGCCAGCTAGTGTAACACTTAACAAGGGTAAGAATGAATATAAGATAAACTTTACACCAGCAGAAGGATATAAGCCAAATGGCGAATATTCAGCAATGGAATCTTATGAAACAGTAGTTATTGATCATACAGTAACTTATAAGACATTCGGTGAAGCAGGTCAGTCTATCTGGGTTGCACCAGATGCAAAGGGTTCAGGTTCTAAGGAAGATCCTATGAGCATCTATGATGCTGTTAAGTATGTAATGCCTTCACAGCAGATTGTTCTTACAGAAGGTACATATAAGCTTGAATCACCATTAAAGATTGCAAGAGGTATCAATGGTACAGCAGATCAGATGATATACATGGTAGCAGATCCAGATGCAAAGACTCGTCCAGTTATTGACTTCCAGGGACTCTGTACAGGTATGACTATCGGTGGTGATTACTGGTACTTCAAGGGCTTTGATGTAACAGGTTCAGCAGATGGACAGAAGGGACTTCAGGTTTCAGGAAACCATAACACATTAGATCAGATTGAAACATATCACAATGGTAACACAGGACTTCAGATCAGCAGATTAAATGTAACAGATACATATGCTGAATGGCCTTCATACAACTTAATCCTTAACTGTACATCATATGGTAATGCAGATAAGGGTTATGAAGATGCAGACGGATTCGCAGCTAAGCTTACAGTAGGTGACGGAAACGTATTTGATGGCTGTATCGCCCATCACAATGCAGATGATGGATGGGATCTTTTCGCAAAGGTTCAGACAGGTTCTATCGGCTCAGTAACTATCAAGAACTCTATAGCATATGCTAACGGATATCTTGAGGATGGAACTAACGCAGGTAACGGTAATGGATTCAAGATGGGTGGAGACAGCATGCCTGGTTCACACGTACTTGAGAATTCAATAGCATTTGCAAACAAGGCAAAGGGTATTGATTCTAACTCATGCCCAGATATCAAGGTAAAGAATTGTACATCAATTAACAATCAGGGTGCTAACGTAGCATTCTATACAAATTCAGCTAAGAATACAGATTTTGAAGCTACAGGAGTAATATCATTTAGAACAGCTAAAGAAGATGTTGCAGAAAATATCAAACCAGTTGGTTCACAGGATTTAACAAAGATATATAAAGCAACAAACTTCTACTGGGATACAGCTTCTAAGACTTCATTCAACACACCAGCAGCTGGTGAAGCAGTAACAACAGTTTCAGCAGACTGGTTTGCAAGTCTTGATTACTCATCTATATTAGATGGTAATAAATCAGTAGCAGGTATTGTAAGAAATGCTGATGGTACAATAGCACTTGGTAACATCTTTAAGCTTACAGATAAGGCTCCAGCAGGAGTTGGTGCTGATTTCTCAATAGAGAAGTTAACTAAGTCATCAAATCCTACAATCGGTACTCCAGTACCTACAGGAGATAAGGCTAATACAGCACTCTATGTTGTATTAATCGTACTTAGTGTTCTTGCCCTTGGTGGTGTATGCTTCTATGAAGTAAAGAGAAAGAAGAACAGTGTTAAATAAGTTTATATCCTAATATACCTAATATATAGTATAAGACAACCGTTTTATGGTTAATCCATAAAACGGTTGTTTTTTGTAGAAATTGCTTTTGTAGAAATTGTTTTTATAGAGAATTATGTGTTATTTGAATGTGCTTTTTTATAAAAAGTACGTATAAAATATTTTACAATAATTAATCAAAAGTCATATAAATGATAAAAGATATTATAAAATGATTGTATCTATCATAATTTACCTAATTATTTTAAGTGGATTTTTTAGAATTGATGTGATAAAATCTAAAAGTATAAAGGCAAAGATGATGAGAGGTGTCAGGTTATGAGTGAAGTTTCTACAATGGAGAGAGTTATTCGTTCAGATGTTTCTAAGGATGAATGTAAAAAGATAGAGAAGGTGCTTAGAAAGAATAATATTTCATATTTTGAGAGATGGAAGTTTCATACAGGCCTGTTAAGATTCCTTAACAATGATAAGAATGCGAAGTGTGACATTCTTGTTCATATGGATTCTTTTGAAAAGGCTAAGAATTTATTGGAACAGAATCATGAGAATATTGGGTAGGATTGTAGAAGTGCGTAGCAATAAACAATCCGTAGGTATCAAAGTCGGTGGTTTTTGACCAGGACATCATAATAAGACTATAAAATAGCAAAGTAATAGGATTATAAAACAAGATTATAAAATAGCAAAATAATAGGATTATAAAATAAGATCATAAAATAATAAAGATAATAAAGATGTTATATGGTGATACTATATGTACACATGGTACAGGCAAGCTGTGATATGAATGAACATTGGATTCATATTACAGCTTTTGTTAAATAATATCTTTCATCTTAATTATAGAACTATTGATGATAGATAGAATAAGTAAATGTCGAATGGAGTTATTGTATGATAAAACATAATTATGTAAGTAAACTAAAGAGTGCAATGAGAGAAAATATTAAAAAGAATATTAAAAAGAATATAGCAATGTTAGCATGCATAACAATGTCAGGTACGCTCCTGCTTACAGGATGTGGAAAATCATCAGAGACAGCGGCTGATATTGATAACAAAAACAACAGCAGTGAAGTTGTAACAGAGGAAGTAACAACAAGAGATGTACATCCTTATGATATAACATTGACATTTACAGGAGATATTAATCTTGCTGAGGGTGAGCCGACAACAAAGGAACTGGATAAAAATGATGGAGATATAACAAAGTGTATATCGCCTGAACTCATAAAATATATGAAGGCTGCAGATATAACGCTTGTAAATAATGAGTTCTGTTATAGTGACAGAGGGCAGCCATTGCCTAATAAAATGTGGACTTTCAGGGCTAAACCAGAAAGAGCGAAGGTGTTTAATTTGCTAGGCGTAGATGTTGCACAGCTTGCCAATAATCATGTGTATGATTATGGTGCCGATGCCATGAATGATACATTTGCAGCACTTGAAGCTGTTGGAATACCTTATGTAGGAGCCGGTAAGAATCTTGATGAGGCTATGAAGCCATATTATGCAACAGTTGATGGTAAAAAGATAGCGATAGTGGCAGCTTCAAGGGCAGAAAAATATAAGATGACACCACAAGCTACAGATTCAACTCCAGGAATACTAAGATGTTATGATACAGAGCTTTTTATACAGACTATTAAAGAAGCAAAAGAAAATGCCGACTATGTAATAGCGGTTGTTCACTGGGGAACAGAGCATACAACAGTTCTTGAAGAGGTTCAGAGGTCAACAGCGAGAGATTATATAGATGCTGGTGCAGACATAATAATAGGTGGTCACAGCCACTGCCTTCAAGGAATAGAGTATTATGAAGATAAGCCAATATTCTATAGCCTTGGAAATTTCTGGTTTGATGAATACAATGTTGACACTATGCTAGTTAATATAAGGATAAGTGGTGATGATGATACAGAAAGAAAAGTAGATGTATCAGTAGTTCCAGCAGTACAGGATGGAACGCTTTCAGGCTGTGTAACTAGAATATGTACTGAGGATTCAGACAAAGACAGGATATTCAGTCTGCTTAACAAAGTTAGTATTAATGCAAATGTAGATGATAGTGGAGTGGTTACACAGGTGAAATAATCTATGCCCCTGTTTGTCTTTGTTACAAACAGGGGCATAATTTCATTTTGTCTTCCTATGCCTCATCCAGCGACTGCATATAAGCATGCATGGATTCAGCTACGATTTTACTATGTGCAACAGCTTCAACAACGGTTCTTGCACCATTTACAACATCACCTGATGCGAATATGCCTGGTCGGGATGTATGACCGGTTTCATCAGCTTCTAGAAGTCCACGTTTGTTGGCGTTAAGACCTTTAGTTGTATTAACAAGTCTTGTCATAGGGCCCTGGCTTATAGAGATGATAACACTGTCAGATTCATACAGCTTGTCTGTTTCTTCTACATCAGTGAAAGAACCATCTTCATTCTCTATGATATCACGGAATATAACTCCATTATCTTTAATCTCAACAGGACGTTTATTATATTCAAATTCAACACCTTCAAGCTTGGCATAGCTGTATTCATACTGGCTTGCAGCAACCTCTTTAGTTATAGAGAAGCATGTGAGGTAACGTACGCCTTTTCTTATGGCAGTTCTTGCTACGTCCATGGCAGCATTACCGGCACCGATTACAATAACACGTTTACCAAGCTTATAGCTGTCAGGGTTGTTTAAGTAGTTAATGCCAAAATGAACGTTGCCAAAGGTTTCACCTTTGATGTGAAGAGTATTAGGATTCCATACGCCTGTACCTACGAATATTGCTTTATATCCGTCACGGAAGAGATCCTCGATAGTTATGGCACCTCCAATAGTTGTATTTGGACGTACCTTAATACCTTTAAGTTCAAGATGGCGGTATTCTATATCATCAAGCACTGCTTTAGGAAGTCTGAACTCAGGGATTCCGTATCTTAAGACACCACCAATCTTATCTTTTCCCTCAAATATAGTTACCTGATATCCATATCGTGCAAGTATAATAGCGATAGTGATTCCGGCTGGACCTGAGCCGATAATAGCAACACGTTTACCATTGGAAGGTTTAGGACCTTCTGTCATCTTGTTAGCATAAGTTGTGGATATGTAATTCTCTATAGTAGAAAAATGAACTGGAGCTCCTTTACGCCCAAGTACACAGTGCCCCTCGCACTGGTTTTCATGGTTACAGACAAGACTGCATACAGTCGTAAGAGGGTTGTTTTCAAACAACATTTTACCAGCTTCATCAAGCTTGTTTTCTTTAAGAAGTCTGATAGCCAGAGGAATGTTAGTGTTTATAGGACAGCCCTTCTGACACTGTGGAACCTTGCACTGAAGACAACGATTAGCTTCATCCATTACATGTAATGCCATAAAATACCTGCTTTCTGCGCAGAATGCGCTTTATAATAAAAAGAGCTAAGATGCAACTTAAATGTACATCTTAGCTATATTCTATCATATGGATAAAAATATTAAAACAAAAGATAATATTTTAACGAGTATTAAACAAGTATTTAAACGAGTATTAAACAAGTACTTAAACAAGTATTTAAACGAATATTTTAATAAATGTTTTAATGAATATTTATGATGATATTTATCTTAATTCCCTTATAAACATATATAATTCAGAAGCATAAGCAGTAGCTTCATAATCTCTTGAAATGGTTGTGCCATCTTCATACTCAACAGTAAGGGTTAACTGTGTTTTAAGAGAGGACTGGTTATAAAGACAGAAGCTTATATAAAGGTGTTCAAAGTCATTATAATCAGCGGAATATCCGTTTGCATGGTCTATATAAAGAAACTTTTCTTTTGAGTTAAATAAGCTGAATGTATGATATCCAAAATCAGCAGATGGTCTGAAAAGAGAATGCTGCATGCCATATTCCTCAGATATGTTATAGTTATTTTCGATAATCTCATCAGGAACAGGTTCGCGTGTAAGTAAATGTGTGTTTTCATCAGATGAGGATAAAGTTATCCGTCTGATTTGTGATGTGCTGTCGGTCAGCTGCAGGTTGAGATCAAAGTATAACACCATGGTCTGGTTATGTCCCTGTGGTCCCCATGCCTGTATGTTGCTGGCATGGTCAGCAGAATTCCTGCTGTATGCAAGTGACAAGCCCCCTTTTCCAAGTTCTTCATTGTTCTCACCAGCATATACTTTAAGAGTTGATGATGATGGACTGCTATGACTGCTATTTAGTGATGGTAATAATATATTATAAGATATAATGCATAATGTAACAGCAGCGGCAATAGCAACAGCGGTTATTATATAGCTTAAGCCTTTGTGCGAAGACGCTTTTCCTGTATGTTTTAAACCGGCTCTGCCAGTGCCATAAGGCGTGCGGTTATCCATAGTATGTGGATTGTCCATAGTATGTGAGTTATCATCATCTGTCATTGCAGCCATAAGAGTCCGGTTTATAAGCTCGTCGCTTACATTTATTTTGCTGCAGTCTTTATCGAAGGCATCTTTAAAATTCATAATCGTTCACCTCTTTTCTTAAGATTTCCCTTGCTCTTTTTAGACGTGTTCTTACATTTACAGTAGATATACCAAGAATATCTGATATTTCTTCAGTTGAGTACTGCTCATGATAGAAAAGATATATTACATCGCGGTACTTTTGCGGAAGGGCAGCAACAGTTTCCCATACATACATCGAATCTATATCAAAATCCTTATAAGAGCTGCTGTTTAGTGGTTCGTAAGAATTGTTTGTATACCCCGAAGAATTATTTACTGCGTTATCTGAGCTTACAATAGAAGAATTATCACCGTATTCACAATTATCATTGACACTTTTAATAACCTTTGAATTCCATGAACTTTTAATAGTATTGATACATTCATTCACAGTTACTTTAAGCAGCCAGGCCTTTATGTGTATATCTGATTCAAATGTCTTATCATATGTGTATAATTTGATGAATACATTTTGAAATATATCTTCTGCCTCACTGACGTTTTTGGTTTTAAGAAGCGCCATTCTGTAGACGTCATTACTGTACATCTTAAGAATACGTTCATATTCTTTTGTGTTGTTTTTATATCCCATGCTGTTTCCCCCTGCTGTTATCTGGATATTGCTAATATTAACACAAGCATATGTATTATTGTAATATGCTGTGTATAGATAATACAATTACATGAAGAAAAATGTGACAAAAAAATATAGGTATATAAAAATAAATAGGCACATAAAAAATATAGGCATATAAAAATAAATAGTTTGTTAATAAAATATTAATATTTATACAATTTGTTGTATAACATTGTATTTTACTTGTATTTTGTATTCACTTCCCAAGGCTTTA
>ERZ779843.1049-NODE-1049-length-35374-cov-4.515360_pt1 | contig 35374 bp, 28 predicted proteins | sample MGYA00511560_ERZ779843 | MGnify/ENA primary metagenome ERZ779843 (study PRJEB29588, sample SAMEA2158062) | human gut metagenome | biome: human gut; feature: human-associated habitat; material: faeces | place: Denmark | collected 2008/2010 ... | reverse complement strand
TACAAATTCGTTGGCGTGATTAACTGATTTACTGTCCTATATAACGGATACGGGCGAACGTGTTATTTAAGACAGTAAAAAGCAACAAATTCAAAATGTTATAAAGCCTGCATTTCCTGTTAGGAGAATCTGCATGAGGATTCTCCTTTCTCTTTTTAACAACCCGTGTTGCAAACATTCCATGAGGATGGTATAATTTTTTGTGTTGATTGATAATTTTGCATTGACAAGTGCGTAGAGCTTCCTGCATATGAATTAAAGATAAAAAGACTCTCACGAAGTAAACATCGCAGAAAACATGCAGCGATTCAGTCAGGAGGGAAATAAATATGTTTATGCTCCCAGAGCGTTTCTCCCGCGCGTTAATTTCTCAAAATCAAGATGCTTGCGCACGGCTTGACCGTCTATACGCAATCCGTGATCAAATCGAGGCAGATGGAGAGTGGCCTTCATGGTGCGCGATGCCTATGAGCGAAGTAATGTCATGCTTGATGGCACAATATCACACAGAAACTCTAAATTCATTCATTGTCGAGCAGACCGCGCCTCTTACAGCGGCCTATCTTTGGCAAAAAACTAAACAGGTTTTTCGATTTGATCCTACACTTAGAATGGAGCTTGAAGATCAACAGTTTACGGGAGATTTACCCGGAGACGCACTACTTCGCCTACCTGTGCCATGTGTTTATATTGAGGGCATGTTTGACCTTTTCGGCGAAAGCATTGCGGACGGCTTTTTTGCGTGGTTGGAAGCCGATTTGAAAAATGATTGGAAAGAGCTTCGTATTTTGGCTGTCGAGGATAAAACAAATTCCTTCACATCCTTAATGCTCCCTATTAAGGGGACAATTTCAAAATCGCTTGAAGCTCTAAAGGCTTCGGCAGATTTTAATGCAAAAAGTTCTCTGGGACAGGAGATTTCCAAGACCGTTAAAGAAATCTCCATTAGTATGAATGATAATATACGTGTTTATTCTCGTGCACTAAATCTTCTGCTTTATTTATGCGCAGAAGAGCCGGATTATGATAAACCATCCCGTCGCGCGAAGGCTAAATCTTCTGTTACATTTAGTTCAGAACGTCCGCCACGAGCGACAAATATCACTACGGCAGGCGCTCGTATAGGCGCGGTGATTCGCAAAGGATATACTTCCGAAAGAAAAGAACGTGAAACATCCGGTAGTAACACACCTAAAGCACCACACGTTCGCCGCGCTCATTGGCATCACTATTGGACAGGTGCACGTAATTCCGAGGAACGCGCACTTGTATTGAAATGGATTCCTCCCGTTTTTGTTGGCGGTAACTCGTCAGACATTGTTACTATCCATCCGGTCAAAAGTGGTCAAGTGTAATAACATTTCATTTCTTTTAAAAATAGTATTGTAATACGAGTAGTATTGTGATACTATCTCAATAAGAAAACTCATAAAAGGAGTGAGCGTAATGGAAACGTCAAAAATACATAGACAAGCTGAGGCCGACCGTGCAGAATTGAAGCTAAAGATCATCGAGGAAGGCATTGGTTCGGGCATGAAATGGAACCAGATCGCAACCTCCGCTATGGCTGATAACGCTACCGCAAAAGCAGCCTGTGCTGACCTACTTGGTCATCCAGCAACAATGCTTGATCTGTATAATATTATGTCTGCTGCTTATGATTGCATGACATACGGAGAAAGAGAAACTGTTTACGCAAAAGACAGACGCAATCTGAATGCTGGACATTCTGCTATCGAGAACGCCACGCCGTATTTGGGAAATCGACTCGCTATGCTGCGCAAAGCCGCCGGTCTGACGCAGAAAGAACTCGCTATGCGGGCTAAAATGCCGGTTGTCACCCTACAAAAACTCGAAAACGGCGTAAACAGTGTTCTCCGCGCACGAACAGAGACAACCGCTGCGCTGGCTAAAGCACTCGGCATCCAAATCGAAGACTTAATCAATGAAAAAGACGCACCTGCGGATCATAAATAAGGAAGAATTTCAAAAAAAATGGAGGCTCGACTTTCGTCGGCCTCCAAAAATTATTTATCTGATTCGTGTGGCATGAGCATGCATACAATAGCAATACAGCCATCAATGATCTGTTTAACCTGATCTGTAATCTCAACTCCAGCAAGTTGGAGCGTCTTAGTTACAATGCCGATTGCGTATTCGTTGCGATCTGCCTTATCGAGTTCGCCAAGCTTCCACAGATCTTCTGCGGCAACAGTCGCGTCAGCAGCAGCCTGTAAGACAATGGCTACTGTAGAGAAATAGCTAGACGGCAGAACCTTTGCAACGGCAGATACTGTAGCAGTAAGCGCAACGAGCACTGGCCGCCACTGCACTACGTAGCTGATAAGTTTGTGCCCCGTAACGCGGTCAACGATATAAAGCACTGCAATAATTGCAGCAACAACAAGGATAACGATCTGATACATTTCCATAAAACAAAACCTCCTAAAATAAATAACAAGCATATGCTTGTTAATAACTGCATTGCTGCCATTTGGAACCGTTGTAGTAATAGGGTGTGCATTCAACCCAACTGATTCCGTTGTAATAATAAACAATAGCCTGTTTCCAGTTTGAGCCATCGTAATAACGGATTGTACTATGCTCTGAAGCGATCGGCTTTTGTGGTTCAAATAAAATAATATCGCTGCTCGAAGAAACCTCTCCGCACTCCGCATTGACGTACAAATACTTCGCTTCATAACCGAATGACGACAATGAAACCGAAACGCTTGTTGACGTAGTTGTTGCAATAACGTTATGGGATATGTCGCATACTCGGTATGTAATGGCTGCACTACTGCCCGTAACGGACGATGCGGACCATGAGAAGTCTACGTTTGTTCCATTCTGTGTGGCGGTAAAATTTTTAGGCTGAGTAATCGTGATGGACGGAGCTGGTGGAACGTACTCCGTATAGTTTATTTGAATAGTCGCAGTTGAGGAAGCAGCGCCTTTTATGTGTCGTGTTCCATCCTGAAAAATACCAAGGTGGGTTATGCTATTGCTTTGTAAGAGCGATACAAGACTGCTGTTTAATGTGATTTGTGGCGTATCGAAGCATCCGTTAGAATTTCTATTTCCAACAACAGAATTTGAATAAATGCTATACCAGTTATTATTTGATAACTTAATTTTAACACTAAAATCAACGGTGACATTGGTTGTATAGTTCGGATATGCATTTGTAAAAGTCACATTTATCGTTTGTGGAACGTCTTGTCCAAACGATTCTGCATTTGAATACGGCTCGTAGTCAACCCATCCGTTTGAATCTTCTGTCGTATATCCGCCAGCTTCGACATTACAGTTTATAATTCTTGTTGGCATCAATCATCACCATCACTTTGCATCACATTGAAGTTTTACAGACGGAGCAGATTGATACAGCATATTTCCTCTGTAATAAGAGCCATACGTTTCTGCCCAAACTTTCATTGTGATTGTTTGACTACTTCCTATCCAGTCAGAAATACCACTTAGCGTAAACTCAATATTGTGTGCACCTTCAGCGCTTGCAATGACAACTTGAGAAAGATGAATGGTCGAAGAGCCATTAGATAAACTTGCGCACATGTTCGCACCATGCTTGCCGATAGGATAGCTGCTGCTTTTTCTTATGTAGATTGGAACATTCAAAATATAAGAACAAGATGTATTGTTTGGTTTTGATTGAGGCTGACTATCGCATGAAAGCTGCATGACGTATCTTGAACCATCCTCGGAGCTTCCAACATAGCCTCTTGAACCAAACGTTTGATACCCAGTGTAAGTAACGTGAGCAGTCGTCTGTACTTCAGGGATCGTTCCGCCGCCAGAACTTCCGCCAGACGGAATAACTCCCGGATAAATCCAAAGCATTCCTGCATGAAGATTATTTTTAGGTTCAGTCGTGCTTACAACAATATCATATCCGCTTGTCATAACTGGATAACCGCCGCTAATGATTGTACCAGACAAGTACGCATCTGTTGCGCTGAGTTTTCCGTTTTCATCCAAATCAAAATTGCCAGATCCGACTGTAAACGTTCCTCCTGTATTGATAGCAACGCCGTTTCCATCAATTGTGACAGAGCTTGTTTTTAATTTTGTGGCATCTTCCTTACCTGTAACGATAGCTTCTATGCGTCCAGACGTTTGAGAAATCTTAGAGCTCAAACTATCTTTGTCATCGCCAAAAACTCTGGTTTCAATAGCGTCTTTATTTTGAAGCACTTGAGACTTTAAGCTATTTTTATCGCCTAGAATTTCAGTTTTAACTTGATTAGACGTTAACTCAAGTTTTGACGCAATGCTTTTCGGGTTAGTAGTGTCTAAAACATTTAACTGAATAGAGTCGGCTGTCTGCTTAATTTGAGAACGTACTTTCTTTTCTTCATTGATCGCACGAGAAACCTCGGTTTCGATCAAACTGTCGGTTTGCGTGATGCGCGACGTGTGGGCAGCAACCGTATCATCCAGATCAACAACGGTGTTATACACAGACTCAAGACGCTTATCACTAGCCGTAATATTGGCGGCAATTTCGACGACCTGATTTACCGTAGCAGCGGTTCCGGTTGTTTTATCATAATAAGACCGCTTTCCTTTCATCTCGCTGGCAACGTCCGCTATATTGGTCATTACATCTGTAAAAGAATGCTGCGCAATCGTTGAAAGTTTTGTATTGATTGAGATTTTTGTAAGCCAGCTTTTGTCATAACATTTTTGAACCTTATCTAAATACGCCCATATGTTAATGCCAATTTCAGGATCGATTAAATGCGCCGCTGTATCTGTTGTAATATCCGGCCATCTTGTATTTGTTGTTTGATCTGTTACGCCAAAATGTTCATCTTCGATATTCGCATCATATAAGTCAAGAAAATTGATTGTATAATTTGCTTCAGGCTTGCCGACTTCGTTCAAGTTATCCATTGCATCGTCATACAGCTTCTTTTCGTCGCCTTTGACGTAGCTATCGTCCTGCCAATATCCTTCACGATACAGATCTCCAATAGATGCAGTCATGTTTTTTTCAAGGGTATTTAGATTGTTTTGTGCATCTTTGAGTTTTTCATAGCACGTAATATATGTCTCGTCTGCTTGACTTACAAGTTTTTTTACACATTCTACAATACCAATATTATCGCCACTCGTAACAATTGGGGATAGACGGGTATAATTCAAATCCTTGATAACAATTGTGTTGTGCAAATTGTTAACGGCAATTACTGCGTTCGGATAAACTGTAGCAAAATCCTGAATGGATTCATTTTTGCAAATGCGTATGTACCCGCAGTCGCCTGGCGTTTCAAAAGAGTTAACTACGTTCTTCTGACAACGAATCCACCGCTTTTTGTCGTCGTAAAAATGGATAACAATGTTAGTTCCTAAATTATTTACATTATAGATCGTTTTCGGAACAACGGAAATCTGACCTTCACTTCTAAAATAAGAAGGATCGTCTTTGTCGTCGCCAGTGGTTTCATCAATGGTTCCAATTTCAAATGTACGATTGTCAAGTATGTTTGACAGATGATATCGAATGTTATCAAAACGATAACTTTTTACATCAAGAGACTCGGACGTTTGATTGGCTGTCTGTACAACCCATGCATTGTCGCGGTCGTAAACAAGTATGTCTCCTGCGTTTAATTCAGCGGTTGTTGTAAACGCCCAGTAACCACCATATCCATTATCAATAAAATAATTGCCAATAGGAATGGTTGAACTTTCTGGAACTGCATAAGTATATTTCTCAAACGTACCTTGATAACATCTGTCTCTCGTTTCACCATACATATATACGGTTGCAAAAACAGACGCAACTTTTTTCTCCGCTGACGTATTTAGATAAACCCATTGACTGCCGGTTCGACGATACAGCTTTGAATTTCTCCAATCATACCAATAACTAGCCTCTTCGGCGGAAACTTCTTTTTCGGTGAAGTACACTTTTCTCCATGAGGAATCGCCTTCGTCTTTGAAGCAAAAATAGAGCTCTGACTCAGAACAGTCATGCTTATACTTCCACAACCATCCATATCCAATCAAATCGTCTGTTGAAACGCTGCTCTCAGTTTGATCTGTGAAATAGCAGGGGTGACTGACTGTAACGATTTTGGTTGCAGATTCGAGTGCGGATACGGCAGCTTCGTCTTGTGCTTCCAGTGCGCCAAGATATCCGTTAATCCCGTTATAGGAAAACAAAAAATATTGATCTGTTTCCGCGTTTAACTGTATTTTTCCGTCCTTATTCCAAAATTTAAGAATGGACGGATCTTCATCGTCATCAAGTGATTTAAGATAAGCCTTATCCCATGATATAGGAGTGGTATCGTGAATAATGAAGACCATCGATGCGGCTGGATTCTTTGGGTCACCTTTACTATCAAAAGCGTCGTTTGCTCTCCATTTAAAATAGTTGGATGGTTTTTCGCTGTAGTCTGTTCTATAAATAACGCCATCCTTATAAACATCTTTGTTAAGGATTAGGGCAAATTCTCCATCGTCAGCAAGCTGTTCACTTCTGTATACATCCAATTTGCAAAAATCAATCGAACCAATGGTTTCTGAAAGTTTCGTCTTAGATGCGGACATATTTTCAGAAGCTTTTGAAATAGCAATAAACAAATCAGGTGCGTTGCGTTGATAAGACGCAATTTTTTGAAGCATCTCGTCGCTTAACAAACCAATCTGTTTATAGTAATCAAAATTCATTAAAAAAGAAAACCAGTTCTTTTTCTTCTCAATAGAGACGTCAGCCGAAAGCTGTGTTCCAACAGTGCCTTCATCGACAGCATACGCAAGTTTAATGTTTTCATTCCATATATATAGTTTCGATGCAAAATCGAGCATAGAAAAAATAAGTTTTGTTCCAGCGGAAATGTCAGACGTTGGTGTAAAATGGTAAACTGTTTTTTCTTTAGCTTCGTTTTCGACTTCGAACCAATATGTAATATTTTTTGCTGCCAATGATTTTATTGTAAAAATGTACTCAATATGCTCGCCAACGTCGATGCCGCAATAACCGTAGGTCTTATCTCCGAAAGCACCATATGCGTACAGTTTTGTAATTAAATTTTCTGTGTTTAACGAACGCTGTACATTGCTAACATTCTTATTGTAATGAAGTTCAACAACATCATCCGCTTTTGATACATCAGGCGCATGTCCGGCAACGGGTTCAGAAAACGGGTTGATCGGTTTAATGTCAACAGTACGACTATCTCCGTGATAAATAGGTTTAGCGTCAAATAGGTTGCACATTGACGAAATCAGTTTAAATGCGCCTGTTTTTGAAGATGCCTTGAGCGAGCGGTGCTTTGTCGTTCCATCTTTTTCGGCAAAAGGATAGACATATCCAACAGACCATCCTGTTCCGTCCAATATAGTGGTCAACAATTCTTTTGCCGTTCCAACATTGTTGCCTTCATCGTCTGAAAATTCAAGACCTAAATTTTTGTTTTTAAGAAGCTGAGATATATGACCGGCTATCACAGACACATCTTTTGAATGGGCCGTATGCGTAATTCGAGGCTCAGATATAATAAACCAATCGGTTTCTTTATCATCTACCAATCGAATTAAATAGTCCGCCTTTAAGAACTGTAATCGATAGTTTTCTTCCATTCCACATTCTCCTTGGCACACAGAGGGGATAGAGAATGAAAGTTCTTTCCAACCATTTCTTTCTGTTGTAACATATACGTCTGTTGCTTGCCCAGAAACATCTGAACGATTGTCGTATAGATTGCAAAGCTTGTGTTTTGAGTAATCATATATGTCAAGCGTTAAATTCCGTTCGTTTATATTCATCCCTTTAACACCTTACTTAAACGTCGGATTGTATAAAAAATTCAATTTTGATATTGAAGCGTTTGCACCCAATTTGATCGAAATTTCATTCATTTGAGCGATTGTAGTTGAACCGTTGCCAGTTGATTGCATAGGTTCCTCAAGTATAATTGTGTTTTCGTTTGTCACAGAAGCAATTTTCTTCCATTGATCTTCAAGATATATGTGTTTTCCAACCATTGTTGCATTAAAAACATTGAAGCCAGAAACGCTTTTGCTTCCGCTTGTCCATGAAACAAATATATTACGTTCAATCGGATAAGCCGGTGCAAGCTCAATAAAACCTCCGTCGTGATATAAAAACTTAATTTCACTACTGTTACCGCTGGCTAAAACGGTCTTTCCGTTCAAACTATCGCAAATAACAGTTTTTCCTTCATTTGTTGTTTCATTGTTTGTAAATAAAACAAAACGCGCTTCTTGTCCGGTTGTTTTATTTGTAATGGTAATTCCTTCTCCTGCATTTCCGGCAATCTGGATTGCGCATGCAGCATTTTCAGAGCCACCATTGTAAATGAGAATATCATTGTCTGCATTGATTTGTTCGAATGATGTGATTGGAGTCATGCTTTTGTTGAGCAATGCAGTATTTTCAGCGATAGACCGCCTCGTTGCTCCATCATTAGAAAGATAAATAGAATCGCATCTTCCGAATGGATAGTATGCCTTCAACGTAATGGTAACAAAGCCGTTCATAAACGTTACCATTGAATTTTCATCAATGTCTACAACTGTGGCGATATACCACATCCAGTCGTTCTGATCGAAAATCAGCTTTCCGGTTCTGCCTCGATAAAAAAAACCTTCAATCGAAGATAGAAAACCGTGATTGATATGGTTTTCCTGAAACATGCATCTCAAGTTAAAGACCTTGGGTTGCACGGTTGTTCCATAGAAGTATCCTCCGTGATGTCCTTCAAAAATCTGTTCAGAAGCATCGTATGTACTCCCGGAGTAAACGTATGCGTTTTCAATGGATGGGACGTATTCAAGGCCCAGTTTGCCAATGTCAACGCCGCAAAAACTAAAACCGCCTTGCATAGCTGCACATCCTTTCAAAAAATAAAAAGAAGGGGATCGCCCCGTTAAGAGCGATCTCCGTGATTGTTAAAAAGCGTAATTCGCAATGTGAAGACCTTGCTTCGTAAGATTCTTCGCAAAAGCAGAACCGACTCGTTCGGCCAATTCGTCAATGCTACGATCATCGTTGATTTCAGCCTTATTGATCGTGACATTCACATCGCCAACAGTAACGTTCTTTTGTCCGAAGTTCGATGTATCAACGCCAAAGAACGATCCGATAGCTGGTGCAAACTTCGACCAGTTCACCATATCGCTAAGGATGGTAGGGGAGATGCTTGCCATACTTTGAAGTGCGGAAACCGCATTGTCAAACAAAGTCGTCTGTTCTGCATTCAGTATGCGCTCTGGCTTTGTCGGTGTTCCATCGAGCCATGCCGGGCCGGTGAAATCAGCAATGCCGCCACGTTTGAACTTTTTATAACTTATGTCGGTAGACTGATAATTACCGGTCTTCAAGTATCTAGCAGCAAGCTTTTTAACTTCTTCTTCCGTCGCAACGCCAGCGCCTACTTTTTTACCATTGATAGTAACAAACCATGGTTTTCCAGACGAAGTAGTAGATCCGCTATACGTTGTCATAACTTTACCAGACGAATCAACAACAATAGTCCGTGATCCATTTTTATCCGCATATGATTTTGCAGCGCTCGCAACAGTTGCATAAGCTTTGCCTTCAAATATAACTTTGCCGTCATGCGTTTTTGCAATGAAATAACCAGTGTTGGTAGGTTTGCCTCCGGAACTCGGCGTAGCGTCGCTTCCATTTCCACCGGAACCAGACCCAGAGCCGCCAGAACCGGAAGAGCTTCCGGTATATTCGCTCGCACTCCAGTCTCCGAGACCGGGATCGCCGTGATTCCAAGATGCAGTATTCTTTCTCGCAGAAACCCAATCATCATACATCTTGCCCCATTCATAGAGCTTCTGTTTCTGATCGTCTGTAGAAGCGTTGATGTAATCAGAACTGTTTTTCATATATTCAAGGAAGCTATCCTTGCTTCCAAGAACGCGATCAACTTGGCCCCAGTATGTGTCCACAATACCCATCATCTGTTTGTAGGTATCCGTCCAGCTTTGAACCATTTGCTTCTGAGCGGCTTCGAGGCTATTTGAATATTCCTTGACATTATTTTTCAGCCAATCAAACAGCTCAGACTGATTAAGCTTCATGACACCATTTACTTCTTCAGCAAAATTGGTAGCGTCGTTCAGCATATCGTCGAGATCTTCGTCACCCTCAGAAACATAATCGTCGTATGCATTGATCTGATCAGAAATTTGATTCTTTGCATCTTCTGCTTCCTGATCGGCGATATCCCATGCGATGTCCTTTTCAAGATCTGTAATCTTTTTGCGAAGAGCAGCAGCGTCTTTTGTCCGCGTGCTATCCATTTCAATAAGTGCAAGCTGTTTCTTGTATTCAGCAAGCTCTTCATATTTTTCAGCCTCGTCTTCAGCATCTTTGCGCTTTTGCAGTCGCTCGTCGATTAAGGATTTTTCTTCCTCAAGAGCATCCTTCTTTTTCTGGATGTCCTTTTTGATTAAATCCCATTCGTCTCTGTATCGCTGCTTGATAGCTTCAAGTACGGTATTTTGCATAGATACAGTACCGTTTAGCTGGTCTAATTCACTCTGAATACGCGCTTCAATTTCATCAACAACAGCCGATTCAAGATCTGTATGCAGTTTCAAAATTGCCTGTTCATTTTCTTCGAGCTTTTTGGTGTTGTCCGCAATCGTGTTGGTAATATCAGAATATTTTTCCTCAGCATCAAGAATTGCATCGCGTAACTTATACCAATCCTCAGAACCTGTTTTAGTTTGATCCAATTGAGCCTTGAGTGCTGAGATATTGGATTCGAGAACAGGTAAATAAGATTTTTCAAGCTTAATTTCTTCTTGTAGCATTTTGCCGTAATTAGTTAATTCGCTCGCATTTTGATACTTGGTTTCCTCGTACTGCACCATTTTTATCTGGTGGTCGTATAACGTACCGCCTTCTTTTTGCTTTGCGATAAGTTTATCGGCAGCAGATTTTTTACTCCCGCCGGAACCGCGATAGCCTGATTTCTTAGCTTCGCCAAGGTCAACCTTAATAGTATTTCCATCAGCACCGATGGAAAAAGTTGCTCCAAGATTTGTAAGCGCGTTAACGAGTGCAATCCACGCCTGATCGACAACGACGCCAGCAGAAGTAAAGGCTGATAAAATGCCAGAAGTATCAACCCTGCCGCTCATAACAAAATTGCCAACATCAATCGCAGTTCCTCTTGCCTGTGCATCGTCAATCATATTGTCTAAGACAGTGGACAGATTTGTACTGAGATTTGTTTCAAGCTGTTCGGTACTGTCTTCAAGTGACTGCTCCATGTTCTGCGTCCATAAAGCAGCTTCTTTCTTGGTTGCCTTCTTGAGATCTTTTTGATCAATATTGAAATAGCTTGAAAGTAAGCTTGTAACATTGTCGCTTCTGTTTCCGGACTTATATTTACTTAAAGCGTCTCTTGCGTAAGCAACGTTGCGAGATTCATCATAAAGTTTGTTATAAGCAGAAGCTGCATCCTTACCGCCTTTTGCAATATCATTGAATATCGAAACAGTCTCATCGAGAGCTTTGTTGTACGCCATTGTTTCACTTAACTGCTTGCTACTGAAACTTGTATTGACGTTTTTAAGCCCTTGCTTCATTTTTTCAGCGTTAGTCGTCACATCGTTTTCATTTTCGGCAAGAACGGCAAATAACTCATTCATACCGTCAAGCCCGGAAAGCTCTTCAAGCTGAAGCTGTCCAAACGGCGATTCGTTCATGTCGCGATAGTTTTGTTGGATGTTCGCCAATTCCTTGTCTGAAAGCGAACCATTTGATGCTTTTTCAAGCGTACTGGCAAAATTTTTGCCAAGGAGCGCCGAGAGGGGAGAAGCATAATAGTCAGTCGTTTTTTCCGCGCCGTATTTGCTATAATTGTTGAGATATTCCTGAATTTGCTCCTTACCGATATCTCCATGTTGATAAGCGTCAAGCCATGCAAAAACATTGTCGTCAAGCGCCGTCCAATCGATATCACTATTGCCGGACAGGACTCTTGAAATATCTTCCGGGTTTTCTGCTTCAACTGCGCTTATCAATGCATTGATCGCACTTTTTGATTTAGACTGATTAAAATTAGCAACTTTTGTACCAAAGATTGAACGGAAATCCTGATTAGAAGAAACTCCATCTTCGTCAATCGAAACTTTTCCATTTTCAATCGCGGCACCGACAGTGGAGACAACCTCTGCAAGCAAATCATTTCCCATCTTGCTAAGCCTTTCTGAAAGCGCCGTAGTATCTAAATTTTTGTCAGTTATATCAGCATCTTGAATCATTAAAGTTAAGGCGTCACTCAATCCATGCATAACGACGTCTGCATTCTTGACCACCATCTCAGATAGTGTCTTTCTTCCTTCTTCGGTGGATGCCATTTTCGCAACTGTGGCTTCGTCAAGCCCAAGATAATTTGCAACGCCGCCGATATTGTCAGACGTTAAAATGCCAGATTGAAGCTGATTAGCGTAATATCTTGCTGTTCCAGCATTGTTATATTCGCTGACGGCTTTTGCGTAACCGGAGAATTGATCAGATGTTGTACCAGCAAACGCAGACATAAGCTCGGAAACAAATTCTTGCGAATCACGCTTAACGTCAATGGAATCGACGCTCAAACTTTGATCAAGAGCGCTGCGCATGGAATCGAACATAGTTTGCGTATACCCGGCTTTTCTGCCCGCATCATTGATTTTACCGTCTTGATCTGTATACAGAAGATACGTGCTAAGATCTCCATATTGCTTATAAATTTTATCAAGCTCATAAGCAGAGAAATTTTCTGTATTTCGTCCGTCAAGCAGCGCTTTAGCGCGTATCGCAGTGGCTTGATTGGATCGAGCTTGAGCACCGGTTGCAGAAGCAGTAATTTCTTGAAGCAAATATTGTTCACTTTCCGGAGAAAGAGTACCGTCTACAAGCTGTTTAACCGTTTCTTCGCCAAAGAAATCTATCAACGACTTTTGTTGTTCGCTGTTTTCAGAATCGATATCGGAAAGTTTGGCATATGCGCTTGATCTATCTGTGGCGCTTGTAATTTTCGTAAAGATGCCAGCGAGCTTAGCCTCCTTAGCACCAGCAGATTTTGCCGTACCAAGCGTTGTGTAATTCTGGCTGTCCGAAGCAATCATAGACCGAATGACAGGGTAGAGGAATTCTGCTCGTTCGTCATCAAGCGTTGCAGTTCCATTCTCGCCAACATTATAAAGCGATTCTATTGCTTGAGCGAGTTCAGGGTCAGAGTCTAATATACTTTTGAATTTGTTTCGCTCGCTTTGGCTCTCGTCATTATTAAGATCGTTTAAATACGAAATAAATACATTTGCATCTGTAAACTTTGTATACAAATCGTCTGCAAACTGTTTGTTATTATCTTTTTTACGGTTTGTTGCAATACTGTACGCATTGGGGTTAGAAGAATTGACACCTTCGGATTCTTTTGATGTAGTGACAGTGTTAGACATATCTTTGCCTTGCAAGTATGCTTCTGCGCTGGTGGCTGTCACATAATGTTTTTCTTCGTCAATTAAACCAGACAAAATTGAGCCATACTGTTCTGGATTTTGGTTAATCTCTTGAACGAGAGCATCAGTAAGAGTGTCAACGATAGCATCATCAAGATCTGGAGAAAGCGCAAGAATTGATTTTATTTCTTCTCGTTTACTATCACCAAATCCAGAAAAACTGTCCGGCGAAAGCAGTTCGTTCATATAACCAAGAAGAATTTTGTAGTTCTCTTCTGTTGTCTTTGTTTCATCCCATGGTATGCTATCAAAAATACCGTTTTGACTGTATGCGCTATACATGCTTACAAGAGAAGCTATCTGACTCGCTGTTTCTTTCCCATATGTATCCTTTATGTGCATTAAGGTATTATCTGGAAGAAATTCAGTGTTCAGCGCGTCTAAAACTATTGTCTTCAAATAGCCATTATCTTTGCTGGTTGAATCTGCATCAAAAATATAGGTTATTGCAGACTTCGCTTTTTCTGCGTCGTTAGAATCATACAAACTCCAATTGTCAGCGCCTTTTTTAGCATTCCATTCTTTTACATAATCGGTTGAACTTTCGATTTCCGAGTTATATGCGCTAATAAAATCAAATCTGGATCGTTTTTTAGCGTTCTCTTCAACGATTCCAAGCGCGCTTCCAGCCTTGGCTGCGTTTCGAGCCAACTCGTCAATGCTTGTGCTTGCATCGAGCGTAATAAGTCCAAGAGCAGCGAGATTTCTCAGCGATTCTTTGTAAGCCGACATATCGGCATCGCTCAGCTTTTCACCGTTTTGCTGTCTAACGTTATACGCTTTTGCTTTTGCGATAGCTTCTGATCTTGCTTGATTGTCCTTTGACGCTGAAGCAACGATTTCGTCAACGGAAGGCCCTTTTTGAGCTTCCATGTAGTTTCCTATCGCGGAAATCGCACCGATACCAAGCCCAATTGCGCCGAGTATGACAGAAGTCTTTTCAAGTTTCGTAATCAGACTTATGAAAGCTAAGGCCGCAGTTGACGCAATCAAAAATTGACCGGGGATTCCGCCAAGCGCATTATTAAAATTGGTCAACCCCTGAATGCCGGTAGATAGAAAATCAAGGAATCCTGTCGCAAACTCTGTATTAGACATGGAGTTAACAAGTTGGTCAAACGATGTTCTCACGAGATCCATAGAAGCCGCAAGACTCTTCATACGAACTTCGTTCTTCTCATCCGTAATACCAGCAGATTCATTTCCGATCTTTAAGAACCTGTCCATTTCGCTGTTGCCATTTGCGTCAACAGAACCGAATGCCTGCATGAGTGCAGCAAAGTTGGAATACTGACGGGTTCCGGCGAGCAGATTGGCAATATAGCTCTTCTGAGATTCGTCTATGTCTCCCCATTTCTTTCCAAGATCAGAGAGAATGTAATAGTCTCCGCGCTTTTTCCCAGTTTTGCGATCCGTATAATCAACGCCAATATTGCGAAGCGCAGCGGCGACGTCGCTCATATTTACTTGGTTGCCGTCTTCGTCAACAAACATGTCGCCTTCGGACGTGATTCTATTCATGCGAGAGAAGATGGTTTGTAGCGTTGTACCGGCAGTAGTACCAGACAACTGCGTTTTAGACGTAATTGCTGTCAACATGGCTACGAGCTGCTGATAAGTTACACCAGCTTCTTTTGCTGCGTAAATGGATTTTTGCATGCCTTTTGTGATTTCACCGGCTGTAGTAGCGGCAGAATCACCAAGAGCAGTAATTACGTCCATTGCCTCAGAAGAAGATTTCACCATTCCGGAGTTCATCGCAACGGTGATGAGTTTTGTAGCATCTTCTGGTTTAACTTTTGTAACTTTTGAGAATTTAACAATTTCATCAAGACGTTCATTTACTTCTTCATCGCTCAAGCCTTGACGGTAAAGTGCAGTTGCAGTATTGGTAATACTGGATACACTGGTCTTTAGATCTACAGCTTTTTTCAGCAATGTATCTCCGAGTTCTTCAATCTGATCATCTGTTTTGAGCGTAACCGTTTGGATTTCAGTCATCGCCGCATCAAATTCTTGAACAAACTTTTTAACTTCGTTAACAGCTTGACGGAAAAGGCGACGAGAGAACATAGCGCCAACGCGAATAACAGCGTTGCCCATTTGATTGAGAGCTTCTGTTCCGGCGGTTGCATGAGACGCTAAATCATCAAGATCAGATGAGAACCGAGCATAATCTTCGTCAGAAACTACGCCAGCTTTTCTGCGTTGCTCAAGCTGATTGCGCAGGGCCTTAATCCTCTCCTGATTGACTAACGCTTTATTTTTAAAATCGCGCACAGGATCGATTGTCGAATACACTTGATTCGAAAGCGTTCCAATGTTTTTACTAAAGAATTTAGCGTTTTCATCGGTGAGAATGTCCTTTATTCCATCCAGCTCACCATATGCTTGTTCTATAAATTCTTTTGTTTGCGCTTGCCGTTCTAAAAAACCTTTGTTATCAGGATTCTTCTTGCAAATCTCATCAATTTGTTTTGAATAGTTTTCAGCATTGCGTATTTTTTCGATTAAACCGTCTAAATACTCTTTTTGCTTATCGGGTGGCGTCTCTGTTTTTTCTCTAATGTCGTGAAGATCGACAAATGTATTTTTCGCTGTTGTAAAACCTTTTGCAACAAACGCCGAATTCGCCATTCTTGGCAGATTGGCTTGCAGGTCTTCCAAATCTGCCTGAATAACAGGGTCGATAGGGATGCCAGCTTGCTGGTATTGATTGATGAGTGTGTCAATATTTTCGACTTGTTTGGCAGCTCTTCCAGAATAATAATCATATAATTCAGCAGCGTAGTCGTCTCTCTCTCCAAGACCTTTTTCATTCTTTTTAGCTTTGAATATAATGTTCCAAAAATCGCTTTGTGTAGAATGCGCTCCATCGGAAACACGACGATACTCATCGAGAAGATGCAACGAACCAACAGAATTACCTTTTCCGCTCATGGATGAAAGGTTTTCCATGGATGTAATAATTCGATCAAATGTATCAGAAGAAAGAAGAAGATTTACGGCTTTGTCGTCCAGTTTAGCCAATTCATCGTCCTGTTCAGGCGTGATCTTCTTTTCTATAGATAATTTTCGAAGTTCATCTACTTTTTTCTGAGTTTCTTCATATTCCTTGAGAATAGCTTCTTTATGCGCTTTTGCTTGTTGAAGTTTTTCAGCATTGGAGTTGGCGTTTGACGTATCAATTACAAATTCCTTATTAGGCTGTGCAAAAATTTTGCTGTATTCGTCCTCAGTAAACTTTTCTTCAATCCATGCTTTAGTTTCATCATCAACTGGATTGAGCAGCATACTACTTTCCGTCAAACCGAAACGCGCAATATTGGCTGGAATATTTCCTCCATATTTTTTGATTCGCTGCTCCGCTTCAGCTTTATACCTGCCCTTAAATTCAGGATGTTTCAAAACATCTTGATATACTTCGTTTGCCATAGCTTCTCGAAGCGTGCGAAGTTCGGTTACTTTATCATCTGATAAACCGATAATGTCGCCACGTCTGAATTTTACATGCAAGTCACCAAGTTCAGCTAAATATTTTCCAGTGGCAGAATCCGCGCTAACATCCTTTGGAAGTTGAAAAATCTTTTCCCATGGAATTCCGTCGTCGTGGTAATTGCCTTCTTTTTTATCTTTAAACCGTTTGAATGCCTGAAGGACTTTTTGAGGCTGGTATATGGAACCGAAGTTTGTTTGCCAGATTTTATCGCCATATTCTTCCATGAATCCGTCTAAGTCAAAAACCGGAGAATTAGAATTTTCTTCGTCGGGCTTGAACATCTTTGCAGCCCAGTTTGAAAGATTGTGTTCTGCATACCCAAGTCTAAGAATTTCATATTCTTCAGGAGTCGGTTTCCAATCAATTGCGCTTTTGTAGAACGTGCTTGCAACATCGTAGTGGTTTGCACCGTTGATAAGGCCCTTTTGAATTCGGTAGTTTCTCAGATTCTGCCATGCGTCAATGTTGACTTGGTTTGCAAAACCCATTCCATCGACGCTTTCGGAGTGGGCTTCTTGAGCTTCGATTAAATCGTTTATGTCATTTAAACCATACGTTTTTCCATCTTTGGTCTTTTTGACTTTTCTTGACTCAATAAACTCAGGGGACGAAGCGTCTTTTACAGAGTTTAAAATAGCTTCGTTTCGTTTTGTCGTATTTTCAAGGACAGGAAGAAGAACATTGCCGAAATCCTTGTTTTCATCGAGATTGAGCAGAGCAACTATATCTCCGTCGAAATCAGCCGAACCAAGCTGATCCAAGACGTGAGATAGAGGATTGAGATATGCTGCGTTCTGATCAAGCCCGGCATCTCTGGCGGCAGCGGCAACAAATGCCTGAACCTCCTTGTTGCTGACTTTCACGTTGCCTTCAAGCGTGCTGGGGCTACGGCCAAGCATCATATTCTCTGCGCGTGATTTTCCGTAAAGAATTTCGTTCGGTTTGAGTTCCAGTGCTTCCTGTTGCTCAGTTAATGAAATGCCAGCCGCGCGATTCAGACTATTCATGATATTAAATGGGTTCGCGGCGATCATCTCGTAATGCATCAGGCTTTCCGGAACAGCAAGATCTCCGCGCTCGTGACGCCTGACAACGGCGGCGCGAGATTCTTCAATTTTCCGTCTGGCCTCTTCGCTAGTCAGATCGACGTCTTGCCCGTCGAAGACAACGCGCTTAACGTAATCGGCATTGTTGTAGCGAGCAAGTCTTTGACGATAAACCTGCTCAAAATAATCAGCAGCCTTTTTACCGGTTTCACCTTCGAAGTTGAGCGTCTGCGCCATCTGAGCAGGAATCCACTGCGCAGCAGATGTTGCGGATTCATAGTTTGTTTTAGCAAAAACGCCATACTTCTTCAGGTCGTCTGTTAGCTTTTGATTGATTTCATCGTCAGTCGCGCCGTTGTCGCGCATGGCTTTAATCTCTTCCGCGTATTCGCCTTTGCGATTGCCGATGTCTTCAAGAATGATATCTTTTGTGCCTGCCGGGATAACGACATCCTGCCCACTAATACTTGCACCGGGTAAAACGAAGTCTCCGTTTTCTCTGACATTTTGCGGATATAACTTTTTAAGACCTTCGAGATTAAAAGGAGCGGCTGTAAACTTACCGCCGAGCGATCTTCCCTGAAACCCCTGTCCGACTAGCGTATCGCTCCAAAGATCCATGCCATCGTTTCCGGTTAAGCCCTTTAGATCGACTGCAAAAACTCTTGTGTTGTCAAAATTCGTTCCATAAGCATCTTTAACGCTTACGCCGTCTGTCCATAACTTCTTTGTTGCCTCAACAGATTTTGCGAATTTCTGATAATCATCGGTTACTAATTTACTTGGATCAGCGCCGTTGTAGAAAAATCTGGGATCGTCTTTTTCAATTTTTTCTTTAACGTCCCTTCGCGTAAGTACGGCGTATTGATTATTAAACCCAGTAAAAACATATTGATGATTCTGACCATCAAAATCAAGATCCAATCCTTGTGCAAGCACATCGTGAAAATCTTTGCGTCGCGATTTTTTTATGTCTTCGGGAGTATCTCTTGACATCAATTCTGGCGGCATTTCAACAAACACAGCATTGGAATTATACCCATTGTGTTCAAACTTATCTCCGCCTCCAACGGTAGACATGGCCTGCTGCATCAAACTGTTGCTGAGCGAAATTAGGTTTGTTGTCTTTTCACCAGAGCGCTTGGTTAAAACGCCTTTTCCGTTCAATAGCTCGTCCGTAGTGACGGTTAAAAACTCCATGGATCGCTTGGGAAGTTTTGTTCCGGCTTTTCCAATATTTTTCCATGTTTGAGGATTAAATTCTGCCTTCGGCACAGTGTAATGGCCGGGCTGAAAACCTTCAAAATCCGCAAGCTGACGGGCTGCTTCTTTCGAACTCTTAATTGGATCATTTGCCAATCTTGAAATAGAATCAAACAAAGAAGGATCGGTGAGCTTTTTGCCGAACCCAGTATGGAGTTCCTTGCCGCCAACGCCATACATGTCTGTAAAAATCCTGCTGCCGTATTTGCCTGATGCGCCGTAAGAAAAAAGCTCAGCAAGTTTTCCGCCGAGCGCATCGATGTGTCCAAGCGTTGCGCTTGGATTCATATACATCTTTCCGTTAAGCAAATGAATTAAGCCCGCTTGAACAGCTTCATTTTGAACCTTGGGATTGTGTAATAAAAATTGTTCAAGCTGTTTTTGCTGAGAAGCGTTTAACCGTTGCTCAAACCGAGGATTGCTCGAAGCTGGCTTGTAAAAAGGCTTTTTTGAAAACTCAATATCCCGATACTGCGACGGGAAGTAATCATAAATATTTGTTGCCTTCTTGCCGGTTGGGGGAGAGTAGAGTTCAGTCCGGTAATACTGCGGAACAACATACGGAATTACAGAAGCAGCGATGGCGTCAAATTTCTTTTCATTAAACACTCTAGGATGTTCGCTCTTCATCTTTTGAACAACATCCGTGCGCTTAAAAGCATCCGTAATTTGCTTGGTTGTTTGAGTGGCGTCGCGAGATATGCTTGTTGAAACATATCTAAGCGCGTTTATCATTTCTCCATAGTTTCCTTTTATCGCGTTTGAAAATGCGTTTCCGGTTTTTGCGTTAACTGTTTTTAAAAGAAATTCGTAATTAGAAACTGAATTCTGCAAATCCGACAAAATTTTGCTTGGTGTATTGTAAGACTCAAGAAATTCGCTGGTTCGCTCTTTTTTGTCAATTGAGGAAGGCGCCTTATCTATGCTCTCACGCATCTTCAACACGCTGTTTGCGCTCTCTCGAAGAAGGTCAAGCTGATCGCTTATGTTTTCAGTGTATCCGGGCAAGATATTTCCAAGCCCTTGCACGGTTTCTTTGAGTTGTCCTGCTGCAACCGATAAGGATGCGACATATTCTTGAACAGAGTCAAGAGAAGCAAGATTGGGTTCAATTTCAAGCCCAATTTCAATATTTTCATCTGCCATAAAATCACTCCTTATAGTTGACAGAATGGTATATATTGGATAAAATATATATGTATGGTATCGATAAAAGTAACAAAAGAAGGGATGTGAAAAAATGCCGAAGTGTCCAAACTGCGGTCATATTACGTTTAAGGCATACGATGGTAGATGTGCCGATTGCGAGATTGTGCGATTAAAGAATGAACTTAGTCAAGCAAGAAAAGAGTCTGACGATCTGAGAAGTCAAAAAGCTTCAATCGACAGTGAAAAGAAAGCCCTTGATGCCAAATATGATGTTTTGTTCGACGAATACGCAAAATTAAGAGAAAAGTATGACCGTACTGTTTTTAAGCTGCAACAGGCAAAGAACGTTGATCCATCTATTCAATTTGATTTCAAAGAAAAATCCTCATCAGAACCGACAACTTCAAATATAAAAAGAAGGAGACACGACGCACAAACCATTGTGAGTGCAAACCAAACCGTTCAGACGGGAGACTGCGTGGTCGGATCAAATCAAACTTCAAAGGAAAATGCCACGACAACCAGCGAGAATTCAAATACAAACAACCACAATACATCATCGCTTCAAGAAACAAGCAATGAAAGACAAGAAGAAATAGATGAGAGCAAATACTTGGAAATACTAAAAAAAGGTTTTCAAAACGTCAGCCCATGGGCCAACTCAAGCGCGTACCTATTTAAATTTGCAAATATGGCGTCCTCAGGTTTTTGCGGAACAATTAGCGTAGATAAGGATACTTTAGAGAGCTTAGGCAACCCTCCGGCAGAACATATATATACTAGAGATATGGACGCATATTTAATCAATTTTGGTGATCTAAAAACCCTTAGTTCGTTGCTTACAGTCGAATGTTACAAGTCTGTTCAAGCAGGATGTGCGGCGGCTACAGACATAACAGATGCAGTAAACGCAATTAACAATGATAATCTCGACGGAATATTAAGTGATAGGGAAGCGATGGTTGCTGTTAGTCATATTGCAATTCAGGGCATAAATATGTATCAAAAATACAAACAAAAACTAGATGACGCAATGAAAGGAAAGTAACACCCTGTCTTACGGCATTCTCTTTGCAAAGTTCATTCCGGGTGCAAAATCTACAACCTTTTGTTTTGTATGAACGGCTTGCTCTTTCTGAGCAAGCTCTTTTTCTTTATTTTCAAGCTGCTTTTTCTCTTTCATATAGTTGATAATGTTGACAGCAGCTTCATTTTCGGCTTCAGTAAGCGATGGTTCGATTGTTTCGGTGATGAGTGCAAACAGCCAATTTGCGATATAACTCATTTTATCAACACTAAGATTGCGCCTTTCAACTTCAAGCTGCATATATTCGAAAAGCTCATCTATAGAAAGGTTATAGCCTTTAACGGTTGATTCAGGCAAAAGATTGTCTGATTGAAGAACAAACTTCCAATCTGGTCGAATGTAACACTTTCCAGTTTCGTCGTTTTCGATAATCAGCATTTCGCATACGGTTTTCATATAAGAATTGTATGTCATTGTTCATCCTCCTTTACAGCGGTAATCACGTTTCCTTGATCCGGTGTTTTTGCAGCGTTCATATCTGTTTCATCTGGAAACGGGTTTTCCAGATCAAGTGACATAAGCATAAATGCCGCTTCGGCAAACTCATCGATACATGAGTCAATCTTATCGTTGTGCATAAATTCAAAATAAGCTGCACGCATACGTTCATAACATGCATGCGCCTGTTTATACTTTTCTTCCATAAAGATTCCTTTCTTACAAAACTACAACGTTAAACAACGCCATCAGCCCACGAAACATCGCCGAATTTGGCGGTAAGCGCATCTTTAGCATTGTCTGCTTTAACAATAGCGGCAGCGCCGATGATGTTTGCAAAGCTGTTTCCGATAGCTTTTTGTTTAAGAAGTGGATTTGCGTCTTGAATATACTTGCTTGCATCTTTACACAAGCTGTTTCCATAGAGATTGCTGATACTCTCGTAATTTAGCCGTCGTCCGAGAGCGGCGAGAACATCGTTAAAAAAAGGGATGCTCATATTGTTAATTTCTTCTTCGTTGACAACGCCCAGATGCGCAGCAATAACGGCAACGGCTTCATCCATGCTGAGTGATTCGTCACCTGGGTTTACTGGTTTTTTCTTTCTTTTTCGTCTATATGATTAAGCCGCAGAAAGATTGCAAGCATACGCTCAACAGTATCGGAGTTCACGTCGTCATAATGTCTGGCAACGAGCGTGGGGTTATCTGTAACGGCGATCAGCCAATCAAACAACATCTTGTCCGAAGATCTCTCTGGGTCAAGTATTCCATCTTGAAGTGCGAGAATGTCAACAAGCGGCATTTGCTGTAAAATTCTATAAAAAGCCGCTGTTCTGTCTCTTTGGTATTTAAGCTTTGTCGGCTTAATTTCAATCTTTTCCCCGGCGAAATCAATCATATTCTCTTGTTCGCCGATAGGCGGGGGAGGCGTTGTTTTATTTGAGACCTCCGGAGTTGCCTTTATTGTTCCAGTAACTTCGGGAACGGGAACTTCTTTTTCAGTAAACTGAGGAATTTTTCTTGGCATGTTCCTCTTCCTTTCGCCTTAAAATGAATAAAAAGGGGTTGCTGTTTTTTGCAGCAACCCCAGAATGTTCCTTACTGCAAACCTTAAAAAACCTTCATAAGAAACTAAAATTACACCTTCGGTACGTAAGCGATCTCGTAAACGTTACCGTCTTCGCGCTTTGCATCCATGCAGGAGAACGTGACCTGATTGGTTGCTGCGCTCTTGTAGCTCGTATCGAAGCCCGGAGCAGCAGTGCAGCGGCAGCGATAGATCTTCATGTAAACGTGACCCTTGATGCCAGCAGCGTCTGTCTCATCGCCGGAAGCATAAATCGGCCACTTTGCAATCATCTCGCCAACAGCAGAGGTCTGGTTGTCGATCTTGATCACGTTCGCCGTTGTGGTTTCAGTATAAGTCACCTCAACTGTATCGCCAACGTCACCGGGATTAAACTCAAGGTCAACGTGATCGGTTGTAAAGGTTGCCTTATATTTACCAGCGGTGGGTTCGGCTTCAGACTTTTCGAGACCAACAATCAGCAGGTCGTCAGGCAGCTTTGTAGCAGCAAAAGTTGCCTTATTTGCCACAACGTCGAGTTCCTTTGTGGTCATAATGCTGTAGGCCGCATCTTCTGCGTAATCCTTGTTGTTGGCCATAGCGAAAAGATCAGCATTAAACTGGCCGGAGGTAAACTGGAACTCCATGGTGCTCTGACCCGGTAAATATGCGACGGGGAAGAGACTCCAACCAGCATTCACTTCGGTAAAGTTGACGTTCGGAGTAGCGTTTGCAGCCGTCAACTGGTCATAATGGAAAACCTTACCATCGCGGCGCTTAAACCAGATCTCAGGAACGTCTGTGATATAGCCCTTGTATGCAGGAATATATGTGCTCATATATCAATCATCCTTTTTTATTGAAATATAATAAAACCGCCATCGTCCTCCTACAAACAAAAGCGGTTTTAATCTTAGTCAGTTCGCATGTAGGATAGCGTCAGGTTTAGCCTTGAATAACCAACCGTGCTTGTCCCCATGTTGCTTCTTTTTGGATTATAAAATCGATATCCGTAAACGTACCGCTGCTGTTTAAGCAGTTTTTGAATACGATCTGCGATTAAATTTGTTCGCATCTGCAATCTGTCGGCAGTTGCGTTGAACAGGTATTCGTTTTGAACGTAAATGTCAAAACTTAACTTCATCATTGAAACAGCTTCGGAATTTAAATCGTCTCCGATATTCATGTGTCCGTAAACGATTCGTATAGGCTCATTCGTTAGCGTTCTGCTTGTATATCCAGCTTGAATGAAATATTTGTCTCTAAAATCAAGTATTGTCGCTTTTTCCGGAAGCTTCATAAGCGTTCGGAGCTGCTCGTCTTGAAATAAAATGCGTCTAATGATGCTGTTCCAGTTATCTTCCCATGAAGCTTCGCTCATAAAGCATCACATCCTTAATATCCGTTTTTCATTTTTGTCACAACGTTTGATAAAACATATTTTTTAAAATACGCAAGCTGTTGCTCTGAAACCTTATCAATACATTGTTGAGGAATTGTAATAGATAGACCAACCTTACCACCGTTCATCTTAGGCGTTGATATAACAACTTCGTCTGCAAAAATGTCCGGAATACTTTTGAAATCATATCCATGATTTTGATTAGATAGAGCAAGCTCTGTATTCGAAACTGATATTTCATACCTTAAATAAGTCTGAAATCGATTTGCCATGACTTGTAGTTTTTGCTTTGCAACGTCGTAAACGCGATCTTGAATAAGACGATTTAAATCATTTTTATTCACTGAGCACCACCAGGCTTTTTCTTGGCTTGTATAAGCAAGACGCCAGATGTGCCATTTAAGTTCAAGCCAACAGGGTTGATATCCACAATGATGTAAGCGTCATTTCCCCAGATGAATTCATCGTCGATTCGAATGTTTTTTGTCTTTGTATTGTATTGAACAGTCAATAACGTAAGCGCATTCGGAACAACACCGGGCGTGTTTGATATGCTTGAAAATTCTGGTCTGCCGTCATAACGGTAAGCGTTGCAAGGAATGTCGTCCGCGATAGGCGCTTGGCCGCCGTCTGAGATAATGAAGCCATCTTCATCAACCTCTTCAGGTTTAAGGCGCGTAAAAGTGGTACGCATATTGCATCGCAGGGCTCGTGTGGAGCGATTGTTTGCTTCCGGCGCGATTTCCCAGTCAAAGATGTAGACTTCCTTATTTTCATCAATAACCATGTCGCCTTTTTTGATACCGGAATGATAGTCTCCACGAAAATTTAGATTATTGTCTGTATTTGAATATCGACTTTTTGTTGAGTCAGGGTAAAGCAGACCGCGAATTGTCACGGCGTTGTAATCCGGCTCAAATTGGTCATACCAGTTTGTCAGGAGGGTGAACGACATAACCACATTCGGAATATCGTTGTTTAGAAAATTTGTAAAGTCAGACGCGAGCGTTTTAGGAACATAAAAGCGTGTTGTTGACGGTTCGGGCGTATACGGCATGGTCATCGAACAACGCCCTGTTCAGTTAATTTGTTAATGGTTTCTGCCACAAATTCCGCAGCTTTTATAGAATTAACGCTCGTGCCTTTATATTGCAAATTCATCGGAAGCCGTTCTACCGCATTTGCAGCATCCAGCATTTTATGTCTAATCTTTTGAAAATCTCTCATGGCATCTAAATCCCATTCTTCTTTGGATTTGTTCTGCTGAGATTCGTAAAAAATGTTTTCCACATCCATAATGGTGTGCATGATCTTTGTGCGCAGCTCCTGACAGTAATCCGTCAGTGAACATGTGCGCGAACTCACATCGTCAAGTGTCTTATTTTTATAGGTTATCTGAACCGTAAAATCATTAAGCACTGTTATCACCTATCTTGCGATTACAGGAAAGAATAATTTGTCATTTTATAAAAAATAATTCTGCGCTCATTTTCAAGATCTTCAAGCGTATTCTTTATGTTGCTATACGGCTTATCTGCGTTTGTCACAGATAGCGCGTTGGTTGTGTAGCCGACGATATTGTTCACATCTGTCGCGACACGCCGGAAGAAATTGATTTTCGCACAGACCATGACGTATTCTTCTTCGTCGATCGGCAGATCTTGAGAGAAGATAACCTCATTTCCATTTAAATCGCTTATCATATTATAATTAAATTCGGAGGCCCTTGACGTGTCGATGTAAAGGCGTTTAATACCGTTCTGAATCATTTGAACATAATCGTCCAGCCGAAGCGTTTGTGGCGTTCTTTGCCATGACGTTTCGTCTTGAAGCGCGAAAGCCATTTTTGTAAGAGAAGTGGACACGTAAATTCCTCCTCGTTATTTTCAACCTAAAAGATCCTTTTCAGGCATCTTTGCATTCAAAAGCTTTAGCTTTGAAGCGGGGAGGTCCATCGTTTGTGCAACTTCAAAAATAGCGTGCAGTTCAGCCGGATCTTCAATCTGACTCAGCCATGCCTCAATTTTCTTTGGAGTTTGTTTGAGTGCCGCTGTAATTTCAGCGTCGTCAAGATGAGGAACGGGATCTTCCTCAATGTACATACCAAGTTGATCCATCGGAACTTCCTTGCCGTTCTGATCGTATGGAACCAACATTCGTTTGGAGAAAAATTTGTCATCAAAACAGATGCTGTCGATGTATGCGATATCGTCAGCCGTCAAAAGCTGAAAACTATCAGGAGTGATGACGATTTCCTGACCGTTAGAAAGTCGAACACCGATGTCATATCGGCATTTATTAGTTACGCGATAGCGTGTTTCACTCATCTTCAAATCCATCCTTATGCCTTAAAATAAAAATAGGGGAGAGGGCGGCCTCAAAAGACCGCGCCTCTTTCCTAAAATAAAAAAAGACCAATTAGTTGATCTTGTACGCGCCGGAGGTCGGAATCTTGCCTGTGACAAAAGCAGCACCAAACCACTGATCAAGACGGATCTCGTACACCATATCGTTGATGTCCTGAGATTCGAAAGCGTTCACGCCGCCTTCCTCAACGAGCTTCAGGTTGCGCATATCCGGAGACAGGTTACCCGGAACAATGTACAGCCAGCTATCCTTGAGGATCGGAGAAGTTTCGCCGTCACGATAAGCGTTTGTCATCGCAATAACGTTGCAGCCATTGTAGCGGCCAATGAAGCCGTTGGCGTTAAACTCATCGATCATGTTTCCGCTGCGCTGAGTAGAAGTGCTGTTCATCTGCATACCAGTCAGCTCGGACATACGAGAAACAGCCGCAATGTCGCCAATGATGTTCACCGGGCCAAGACGACGGAAGTAATTGATCTGCTTATCCAGCACGGCTTTAGAAACGCCAGTGCCCGCGCCATAAAAAGGAGTTTGAAAATTTGCAATAGCTGCATGGAGCACCTGCTCAACCTTACCGAGCTTCACGTTGGTCATCTCTCGATTGGCTTCACGAATCAGATCTGCCATCTTCACGCGACCAGCGCGAATATCAATCAGGTTAATTGCCGGGCGTGCAGAAACTTCCTCGGTGTTCACCAGAATCTGCTTGCCAGCCACAAAGCTGCGCGGAGTGGTAGAACCCTTAGCCTGCACAAACGCCTTGACGCCCTGCGTCTTCACATTAAAAGCAGCCTTATCGCCATAACCGATGGTCTTTCGGTCTGCAACCTGATTCAGAAAATCCAGTTCATGCTGCTGAAGCTCGTTGATGGTATAAGCAACGGTCTGAGCAAGCATGTGCCTGTTATTCGGAGTCATGTCTTCCGCCATTTCGCGGATGATAGCATCGGCCTCGTCGGACGATGCGGAATCAACGCTCTTATAAGAAGTCTGATCAGCAAGCACCTTAATCAGCTTGCTGTCTTTTTCAATACGAATATCTGCCATGTTTATTCACCTCAAAATCACAGAGTTTCACCGACAACGCCGGTAGCCTTGACGCCATAAGACGTGCCAGCAGTAAGCGTTTCGCTGGAGGTCACGCGCATCGTCTCGCCAACCTCAACCGGGTGCGCACGAAGCAGAGCACCGACGGGCGTAGTGTACTTAGTTGTGTCATAAGCCTCGGAATCGTTGATATCGAACTGATTTTCAACGAGGAAGTAAAGCTTTGTCGCATCTGTGCACATCACGTCGTATGCAGTGATACCGTCATACAGAGTTGTCGCTTCTTTGCACAGGAACTTGGTCGTCTTATCTGCTGCTGGCAGAACAAGCTTTGTGCCAGTGGTGTCCAGCACCATCAGCGTGCCGTTCTCAACAGGTGCGGCAGCGCCGTTAACAAAAGAACCGTCATAGACGTTGTTCTTCAAAATGGTCATATAACCAGCCATGATATCACCTCATAAAAGTTTTAAATTCGTTCAAGCAGCGTATAGCTCGCCGGTTTCTTTTTCTCTTTTTCAAGCAGAGAATATTTGCCGCTCGTTGGAGCTGTCATGCTTGCCATAAATGGATTGATGGTTTCTTCCGCAGTTTGCTGAACTTCAGCGATTGCGGCAGTGTTGGCCTCGGCTGCAATGTGTTCTTCAGCCTGAACGTTTTTCAGCTCGCTGAGTTGCTTTTTGATCTCTTTCAGCTCGGCCATGATGTTTTCAAAAAGATCAGCATAGATAGAAGCATTTTGCTTCTCATCCTGCTGATCTTCCGGATTTTCAGTTGTCTCAGACTGACATTCTTTCTTTTTGCAAGAACTGTTTTCGTCAGTCTTTTCATTGGATGAAGTTACTTCAGAAGCCTGAGCGTCTGTACCTTCTGTATTTTCGTCTGTTGCAGGTTCCGCATCGTCGCAAACAGGCGTGTCGTCGTCCTTCTTTTCAGCGAAGGATTCGTCTTTTTCTGAAACATAAGCGTTGTCAGACGGTAAGTCATTTGTGTCAATCGGCGTACTAACGTTCGTTTCGACTGTAACGCGCTGTGAAGTGCTGGAGCCATCTTCGCAGTTATAAGCTTCTACTAAATGCTGCTCAACGTGGTTTTCGTGTATGATCACGCGATCTGCAACCACGGTTTCGGCTGTTTCCTTCTGCGTTTCGTTTGCTGTTGTGCCGATTTCTTCATCCGTTTTCTTGTTCTTTTCATCTGCCATATTCTCATCTCCTTTGCCTAAACATTCTGCAACCAGTTCAAGCGCAACCGCGTCTTCGCAAGCGGGGAAGGTTACAATTGCTTCACCCTCGAAATAATTCGCGTCACTCGCGTCGATCACCATTGTGCCGTCCGGCATTTTTGTATACTCACCGCACGTGATCTCAAAACTGAATTTCAAATTGCCGTCAGCAAACAATTCGCTGATGGCTTTACATACAGCTTTGTTCCGCTTTGGAAGTCTGGCATAACCTACAAGATAAGTGTTATCACCGTCTACTTCTTTTTCGTAGTGATAAAACGACCCAATCATGGTGCTGCTAAACTCGCCAGTGCGGCGGTTGTACATATGTCCGATTGTTCTGTTTGCAAGCAAACCTCGTAAATCCGCATACAAACCAATGCATTGATATTTAGATTCGTTTTGAATAATTTCATCTAAAAATCCTTCGGTCACTCTGACGCCATTTAGATTCGCCTTCAGGTCGAACAACCGCGCTTTGATGGTCATGTGAATGTCTGAGCTTTGCAATTCGGAGACGATGGCAGATGCTGTGATCTTCGTTGGAAGGTCGTGCATATACATTTCTCCTTTGCGCCGTGCATATAAAGGTAGGAGGCAATACATGCAACTGGCGAATCTATAAGAAACGGTTTCCCGTGTCTTATCAAAATAAGCCCGTGCAATCAAGCACGGGCTAGAATATAAAACAATACCGGTTTAATGTGTCGGCAAGCACATATGCCATGTTTGCTTATTTAACGTCGGGCAAGCCAAACGACAATCTTACTCGGTATTCATGTCCCCGTCAGCAGCATCTTTTGCCTGTTTGCTTCGTATCGAATTTTCCGGGTCTGAATTCCGTTCGTCGTCTTCCATCTTGGGTCTGCCGACTTTATTCTTTTTCGCGTTGCTTGTCGTATCGGAACGTGGAGGAGAAGCCTGATCTCGTGGAATCATAATTTCATCCGTGCCGTCCGATGCTTCCGCCTGGCGTTGAGTTTTTTCATTTTCAAGACTATATCCCATACTGTTCATGTATGTTTTTGTAGAAACAAGTCCTTTGTCCCATAAGCTTTGACAGGCTTCGAGAAGTGCTTTTTTGCCGCTCATATCCATTGGCATAAAATGAAATTCAGGAATATCCTTCATATTATTAACATGCGTCAGCTTTATATCTTCCGCAAGTCGAAGGTTTACCTTTTTCATCAGATCTTCAACTTCTCGCCTCGCCGCTTCTATTCGTGAAGCAGCGGCTTGCATGGAGACTTGCGCCGAAGCAAACGTCGATCCATCTTCGGATCTACCGTTAACAATAATTCCAGCGATGCCGCCAGCAGCCAGTATATCAGCGTTCACTTGATCGTAAATGGGGAACTGATACAAATCACTCAGATTCGCCTGTACGACTGTTGCCTTTGCGAGATGATTGGTTACTGCAAGCGGTTTTCCGTTCATAGCAGACGAGAAGATATTCTTAGCCATGTTAAGTTGCGCACGGTCAGGGTACATCTCTTTGCCTTTTGTACTGTCGCCGTATGTAACATGTATAAAAGAACGCTGCCCAAGATTGAGCAGCGACGTTTCGTACTTGCTAATCAACTCTTTTTTGGCAAGAGCTGGAAGGGCACATGCGATCCACGGAACTGCATATCTTGTCCAGCCTTCTTTGTTGGCTTGCAGCACAAATACGTTGTTTGGATCAAGCTGCGCATACTGTGCATTTTTCTTAATCGCTTGAGCGACTTCTGGTGGGTAGCCTTCAAGAATCTTGTCAATTTCATCATCATCAAGACCTTTTTGCTCTAAAACGGAATATGTTCGCTGTCTAAATTCTGTGCTGATGTCTTGTACATTGAAATCAACAACGGGCGTGCCGGATATAGACATATTGCCGATTTTGCACTTGTGCGGAGGTAGGGTCATCATCTGCCCCTTCCAAATGTAAATGAAGACATTTCCATATTTGAAATATTGAAGAAGAATGTCCGCAATATGTTCATCCATATGGATGCTTTTGTAGTAATCTTCAAAAATAGAAATTGTCTTCTGATTGTTTCCCGTCAAGAACCAGTCTGTTGCTGAAAACGGAACGTAAACGCCCTTAATGATTCCGTGAACAATGGAATCCGCGTCTGTGTAATAGTCGGCAAGTTGGTAGAGCGTATCGATGTTATTTTGCTTATTTCGTAAAATATCATCGTAGCTGACGGAGGAAAGCTCGCTTGAATAGGTTATGTTGCTGTTGTCGTATGCCTTCAAACTTTCCTCAGTGTCCATTGTAGCGCCAACGACAATATCTTTATCGTCAGAAGGCCAAACAGCGTTCGTCATAGAGGGCTGTTGTGCGCGAAATAAGTTTCTAAAACTGAAACGAGCCATTTATCGGCCTCCTTTTCTTAAAAATCTGATGTGATGCCAATGCATACATCGCCGCGTTTATGTAGTTTAACATTTTCCTCTTCGAGCATTGCGATATAATCGCAGCCATAGGCGAGAGAGGAATAACGGTCTTTATGCATATTTTTGCCCGGTGTATCGTATATGTAATTTCCTGCCGTTGAAACCTTACATACAATGTTGCCCATTTCAAACTGAAGAGCGTCGGCTTCAAGGTAAATGGAGAGTTCTTCCATTGTCAGGGGTTTTGTATTTTCTTCGTCTCGTTTTGCTTGCACGATTCTGCTGTTCGCTGGTAGTTCGATGGTGTGTTTTTCAAGCATAACGCGAAGATTGGTTGCAATTCGCTGGTTAAGCTGCTGCACAGCACTAATTGCGTGGAGTTTCGGTTCCGCATTTTCAACAACGTTACCTGCATCGTCTAAGACGAGAGGCGGGTATTCTTTTCCGCTAGCTGGATCAATCCAAGGTTCATCAAAAAATCTGTCAAAAGCATCACCGACGCCTCTTTTATCGTAAATGATGCGTTCCGCATTTGGAAACTTCAAATGATAAATCTTGCGTACCTCTTGCGCGAGAACGTCTAGCCCTCGTCCATGAAATGACCGCATGTTAACCAGCTTTTTTGAAAACGTGCCATCGTTTCGCTCAGTGAACTTTATAACAGAAATGATTGAATTGTCAGCAGTCGCCGCTTCTGACGTTGCGATGTCGATAGAAATAACGTATCGGCTCTTGGAGTTTTTTGGCTGCTCCAACTCGACTTTTTGAAGTGTCCTGCATCCTTCGACGAGTTCATACGGGAAAGCTGAGTTTTCCGTTGCGCCGGGGAAGATGGAGCCATATTCCATCTGAAATACAGATGCTGGCATTCTTGCTTTTTCTTTTTCAAAGAATGTGGCTTCAGTCAGTCCGTCATCGATAGCCGCGTTGTAATCTAGGGCGCATGCAAAAGAGCCGGGCATACCTTTGCCCATATCTCCGGCAACGCGCTTAAATTCACTGTAAAAGCTGTTGTTTTTCTCGCAGGCGGAAGTAATGGCAATCATTTTTGTCGGGTAATCCTTGAATCCGTATTCGCGGGCAATGTCGCGCTTGTAGTTCAAGATAGGTGCAACAATACCGTTGAGCGTATGAATTTCAACTTCCGGCGCTTCGTCCACAATAATGATCGTCGCGCGAAGTCCGCGCATAGAATCAAGCGTATGGCTCTCGATCATGGAACCGTTTTTAAATGTACATTTTCCGTGATCTTTGCTGAGCGTCACAAGAGTTCGTGAGCCGTCTAATTTAAGCTCGGCCTGCATGTTTTTATTTCGATCAACAAGAGCCTTGATTTTACCCAATGTCAGCGCAGCCTGTGAAGCCGTGCCGGAGCAAACCCGAACGATTGTACCTGGGTAGAGGCTGCACATTGCAAAACTGCATAACGCAATGACGAACGTCTTACCGTATCCGCGTGAACAAACGACCTTCATATCGTGACTGCGCCCGAATTCTCGTGCAATGACCCGCTGTGTGTTTGTAAGCTTAATAGGAGCAAACTGGTCTTCGATAAAGATGTCTAAATGATCTCTGTAAAATTGAATCTGTTCTTCCATGAGATCCCAGTTGGCAACCATGCCGGGTTTAATATTCATGCACATCACCTCATCCGTCAATGCCGAGTGAGGCGGCCAAATGGCGTAGGTTCTTAATGCATTTATCTACATCGTCTTCCGGCCATTCAATTTTTCTCTGCATGGTATGACCAGTTGTTTCCAATTTATAGGTTGTTTCCGCCCAACACGTTAAGCCTGAGTTATCGCCAGTCTTGCGTTTGCATTGAGCGAACTCGGCAGACTTAGACAGCATATCAAACTGAGCCATCGCGTCTTTGACGTCGGCAAACGAACAGCGTCCTGCTGCAAAAGCGTCTTGCATTTTGTCTGCTTGCAAAGATGCTTTACAGACTTTACGTGCATAGTCTCGAAGATTCTCTGTATCAAAAGAAAACGCCGTGTTTAATTCGGCGTAGTAATTTCTTAAATATTCAAGATCTCGCTTATTAAAATTGCCATTGAATTCTTTGTCGTAAATCTTTTCGTTTGGATCTTCCTCTGTCTGCACAATGCCTTTGTCTTTGGCTTCAGCGTATGTAAGTGCAGGATTTTCCTTGTGGTTATCGACGTACTTGTAGTACATGCCCATAACGGCAGGAATTTGCTGGGCAGTCAATCTGTCCATGATCAGCTTTCGCCGCTCGTCGGATGAATTCTGATATGCGATGTTATTTGCCGCAAGCTTATTAGCTTTAGCTTCAGCGGAAGTCCAAATCTTATCTGTGAACTCTCTATGGTTTTCCCAGAAGTATTCTTTGATATCTTCTTTGTTTGCGCAGCGATTTACACAGTCTTTGCACCATACGTCGTAACCAAGCTGTTCAATCCAATCCTTGTTTGCATAGTAACCGTCGATCGGCTTAACGCGACCGCAATGTAAACACAACTTCGTTTTTTTAGGAGCAGGCTTTACTTTTCTGTTTTTTGCTTCTATGGTATCACTCACGGCAAACACGCTCCATAAACGTAATAGCGTCGCATACGCATTTAGCATTCTGGATCTTTAAATTCGCTTTCGCATAGCTGCGCTCGTTTTCAATCTGCTCGTAAAAATCGGCAACGGCACGAAGCAGGGCAGGGGTTTTTGTGTATTTATAAACCGGAATGTTGTAATCGGCAGTGTGCTTTTTAAACACATAATCAAATCCTCGCTCTTTTAAATAAAGCATTTCTCGCTTATATTCGGTCGAGTATTCCATGTCAAACGCTCGATTCGGGAGCGTCTTTCCGTCTCTTGTAGTCGTCATATCATCATCTCCTAATCATAATCGGTGAGGAAGGCTGATAAGCTCAAATCTTATCGCTCCACACTTTTTACATCGTAACTCGCAATAATACTTATTATTTTGCATTCCATCAACTTGCTTGTTGACACATAAAATGTCTCCATATTGATACCATTCATGGAGACAAAGAAGTTTTTTTATTTCGTCTTTTATTTTTACAATGACGTTCATGTTGTCATCCTTTTCTTTATTGGAGCTTCCAGCAGGAATCGAACCCGCAACCCACTGATTACAAAACAGTAGCTCTGCCGTTTGAGCTATGGAAGCGTAATGCCGCAGAGCGGCAAATTAAATTATTTAGTTTGTATAAGAGCCCTTAATCCGGGATGCACCTGTTCTCAAACTTCTTATAAGCGTCAAGATACCATTCCTTCTTGTCGCCGTTATAGGTCATCTCGTAATACATGCCGTCAAATAATGTGGATGATAGCAGATACTTCCAGTTCTGGAGCGCCTTGCACTTCCAGACCACGAACACATCAAACTCTGGCATCTTGTCGGACTTGTCCAAATGGTCAACAATATAGCTTCTTACAATCTCAATAACCTTGTTATCCATATCTTGTCCCTTTTGTTTTCACGAAGTTTGCCCCGCCCGTGTGAGCGGGGCATTGTTTGTTATTCTTCCACCAGCTCCGGCAGACCAGCGTCAACCAGCAGCTCTTTGACCTGATTTTTGAGCTTAGCGGGGACATCCTTATACGCCGTCTTGCCCAGAATCACGCGCTGCGCGAAAAACATAGCCATCATCATTTCACCCTCCTTTCCTACTATTCTCAGTAAAAGCCCGATAGCAAGGTTACGCATAGACGATACTCGCCATCTCGGCCACGCAGTCCTCTAAAAAATCGTTACGGTCGCCTAGAGCTTTAATTTGTGCTTTCATTAAAGTTTTTTCTTTCTCTTCTTCAGTCGGCTGCGGGTCTTCTGGTTTTGGCTCGACGTACACACTGCCGTCGTCGGAGAGCTGCACCGCGTTGTCAAGGGTGC
>ERZ779843.1044-NODE-1044-length-35491-cov-8.366746_pt1 | contig 35491 bp, 35 predicted proteins | sample MGYA00511560_ERZ779843 | MGnify/ENA primary metagenome ERZ779843 (study PRJEB29588, sample SAMEA2158062) | human gut metagenome | biome: human gut; feature: human-associated habitat; material: faeces | place: Denmark | collected 2008/2010 ... | reverse complement strand
ATGTTTTACAGCGGCATTTACGCCAACGCCGTTAACGAAAGCAGAGTGCGAAGCACAAAAAAGCGAGCTTGGCATAAAAAATTGCCATTATGAACAAGATTACTGGGCAGGAGCAGTGAAACAGTGCGGCGGAGTAGGGAATATGCCAACAGGCTCAGATTTAACCAAAATAGCCCAAGCCATATACAAAGGAAATCCAAGCATAAACAGTAGCGGATACACATACAATTTGACCTATGAGTCAGGAACCGCAACCTCTTTAGGCCTTCCAGAGCCCATCTTCTTCGTGTGGTCGGGTGAGGAGTACTCGAAGATCACCGCATACTACCGATACTTCAACCCTACTTACACGCGCTACTACTACAAGGCCAGCCGCCTCAGTAGCGACACACAGGCGCTTTGTCTGGGTGATTAATTGTTCAACTGTTCAACTATTAAGGGCGGCGCATAGTGCCGCCCTTCTCTTATTCTTTTATTGCCAATTTTTTGTTGACTATTATGTTTTTTCGTTGTATTTTTATAAAGCAGTGAGTTTATTTGGGGATTATCTAATGGAAGAGAATAATAATTTAAAAAAGTTTACGACCGCACAGTTTTTGAATTTTTGTTTGGGTTTTTTCGGGTTGCAATTTGCGTGGCAAATGAGAATAATATTATCCGGCCCCGTTACTGAAGGTTTAGGCGCGTCCCCGTTTATATATGGCTTAATTTGGCTGGCCGGCCCGTTTACGGGTATGGTAGTTCAGCCGCTTGTCGGTGCCTTAAGTGATAAAACAGTTTCCCCGTTCGGCAGACGGAGACCTTATCTGCTCGGAGGTGCTTTACTGGCTTCTATTGCTCTGTGGATTTTTCCGAACTCGGAAGGTGTCGCTCACGGCCTTCATAATCTTACAGGTTTAAATTTGCCTTCTTGGACTGCATTGCTAATTGCCGCGATTATGATTTGGGTTATAGATGCTTGTGTTAATGTCGCTCAGGGACCGTACAGAGCACTAATTCCGGATGTTGTTCCTCAGGAGCAGCACTCGCTTGCAAACTCTTATATAAGCCTTGCTATCGGTCTGGGTTCTGTCGTTGCGGCAGGCACCGCACCTTTTTTAAGATGGGCTTTTAATTACCAGATGTCTATTCCTGCTCAGTTTGTTATGGCTGCACTCGCTTTTACTCTGGGTATGCTCTGGACTTGTATAACAATTAAAGAGCACCAGACGAAAAAGGAACAGATTCGAGAAGCTGCTGTTGCTGAAATTAAAGAAAATACATTTATTGATGCTTTAAAAAATTTCTTTGCACTTTCCCCTGAAGTTTCTAAAATTTGTATAATGCAGTTTTTTACCTGGATAGGTACTATGTGTATGATGATTTTCTTCACACAATATTCCGTACATACTGTATTTAGTGTGCCTGATTTGAGTTCCGTCACGTCGGAAATTAATTCCCAGTATTCAGAAGCTGCTATGCTCGGAACAAATTTTTCTTCTGTTTGCTTTGCAATATTTAATTTTATTTGTTTTATTGTGGCTATTCCTATTGGAATTTTGTCCGCTAAGTACGGAAATAAAAAAGTACATATTATTTCTTTAATTACAATGATACTTGCTTATTTAGGAATGGCATTTTTGCATAACCATAAACTTGTTGCTGTAATGATGGGAGTAGCAGGTATCGGCTGGGCAAGTATATGTGCATTGCCTTTTGCAATGCTTTCACAATATATAAAAAAGGGTACAGAGGGTTCTGTAATGGGAATTTTTAATATTTTTATAGCAGGTCCTCAGGTTTTTGTATGTACACTGGTTGCCTGGTTTATTTCAAAGTGTATAATACAATTGGATAACGGTTTAATTAATTATCACTGGGAATATGCATTTGTAATAGGTGCTTTGTGCCTTGCTATAGCAGCAGTTATTACAAATTCTGTTAAAGAAAAGGAATAGAAAATCATTGGAAGAAAAGAAAAAGAAAATACTGTTAATTTACCCGCCATCACCTGTAATGAACAGGGAAGACAGATGTCAGCAGCCGACTAAGGAATTACTTGTAATACCGCCTTTGCCGCCGACTGATTTAATGTATCTGGCTGCTGTAGCGGAAAAAGCGGGCTTAGATGCAAAAATTGCCGATTACAGTCAGGGAGGTAATTTTGAAAACGATTTAAAAGAGTTTCAGCCTGACTATCTTTTGATAAATGTTGCAACTCCTACTTTTAAAAATGACCTTTCTTCTCTAACCATAGCTAAAGAAATTTGTCCTGATATTATTACAATTGCAAAAGGGGCAGCTTTTTTAACTGTTGCTTTCGAAGTTATGTATTTTCAAAAAGATTTGGATTTAATTCTTTTCGGTGAACCTGAAGAGACATTAAGAGAAGTTTTAGAGGGAAAAGAATTTTCGAAAATTTTGGGATTATATTACAGAGATGATTTAAGAGCTAAATTTACCGGGCCGCGGCCTTTTATTGATAATTTGGATAAGCTTCCTTTTCCGGCTCGGCATCTGGTAGATAATAATATTTACAGAAGGCCGGATAATAATAAAGTTCAGGCAGTTATTAAGGTTTCCAGAGGCTGTCCATTCCATTGTTTTTTCTGTCTGGCAACTCCTGTTTCCGGAGCTAAGGTAAGAAAACGTTCGCCTGAAAATATTATTGAAGAAATCAGAGAATGTGTTGACAAATATGGTATAACAAATTTCTTGTTCTGGTCTGATATATTTAATATTGATAAAGATTGGGTAATGGAACTATGTCAAAAAATTATTGACAGCGGTCTGAAGATTACCTGGTCTGCCAATACAAGAGCTGATACGGCTGATGAAGAAATGGCTAATAAGATGTACGAGGCCGGTTGCCGTTTAGTAAGCATTGGTGTCGAGAGTGGTTCTCAAGAAATGCTGGACAAGATAGGAAAGAGAATTACACTTGATGACGTGCGTCTTACTGTAAAAATATTTAAAAAAGCCGGTATACGAATTTATAATTATTTTGTAATAGGACTTCCGTGGGAGGATGAAGATACTGTTGAGGATACAATTGATTTTGCCATTGAACTCGACAGTGATTTTATAAGTTTTTATACAGCGACACCGCTGCCGGGGTCTAAATTTTATGAATATGCAAAGGAAAATAATCTTATAAATTCTGATACTTCTTTCTCCAGTGCATATTTTTATCCGTCTGTAAATACTCATTATCTTACAAAAGAACGGGTTTTTCAGCTTCACAAAAAAGCAATAAGAAAGTTTTACCTCAGACCTGCTTATATAATTCGTATGCTAAGCCGAATCCGTTCATTTACGGAATTTAAAAATTATTTTAAAGCCGGACTGGGGGTTTTGCTGAGACGTTAATATATAAAAAAGCGGAGCACTTAAGCTCCGCTTTTGCTATTCTTAATTTATTAGTTATACGTGTAGGATAAATCCGCCTTTTTCAGCATTTTCCAGCTTTTCGCCTTCAATTTTCGCACGTAAATTTTTAATATATTTGTAAACATAATCTCTTGGCAGGTCTAGTAATGTTGCTAAATCTTTTGCATAAACAACCTGATTTTTGTTTTTTGCAAAGTGGTCAAAAACTTTTTGTTCTCTGTCTGTAAGAGCTTTTTTGAATACAATTCTTACTTCTTCTCTGAGAGAATCCGAATTAATTTCAGCTTTAATTGATTTTACCTTAGCTGTTTTTTCAACAGTTTTGGCAGTCTTTTTCGCAGGAGTTTTTTCGGATTTAGCTTTTACGGTTTTAGTAGATTTTACAGAAGTCTTATTTTCTGAACTTTTTGGAGGTTTTACGGGTTCAACGTCAGCATCAATTTTTATTTTTGAAATTGAGAATGGCGAAGGAGCGATTTCCTGTTCTCTATCAAAAGCTCTCTGAGCAATTGTACTGATTCTTTCCCCTTTTGTTTGAAGCCAGGTTTCTTCGGTTGACATAACCGGTTTACCCTGTAAAACTATATCTATCAAATCATTTGTAGGTTTAGCTTCTTCTATTTTTTTACCTAATCTTGCAGCAAATTCTTCCAGTGTAATTTTTTCTAATGAGCTTCTCCATTGTTTAATCTCTTCTTTGCTCAAGTATTCAGACATTAATAAATCTCCTATAACTCAGTGTCTTAACCTTTAATAACTTTAATGTAGCACAAACCATGCCGAAAAAATCAAAATGTTTCATAAAGTAAATTTTTGTTTTTTATTGTAACAAACCCTTGAAAATAAGGATTTCAGGTTTATGCAAGAATACCGGAATCCAATAATTTTTGTACTTCATCATTCATAATTTTATGAATTTCCTGAATTGATTTTGTTCCGTCTATACTTATGAAATTGTATTCTGTTTTCATTTTGTTGTATTGTTCGAGACATTTGTTCTGGTAAATCTCAAAACTGTTATAAAAATCTGTAGAAAATCCCACATCTCTGCCGCTTTCGTAAAAATCAAGACCGGTTGTTCCGATAATACGTTTCAACAATATATCAACCGGCATATCGAGATAGAAAATCAAATCCGGTTCGGGAGCATATTCGTATAAATTTTTTACCCATTCAATATTCTGGCCGCGCACGACATCACGTGCAAGCGCAGTGTAAAAATATCTGTCCAAAAGTACGATAAAACCGGATTTTAATGCAGGTATAATCTGGTTTTCCAGACGGTCTGCAAAATCAGCCGCATATAATAAACTGTATGTCGTCGCGTTTAACAGGTTACGGTCTTTAGCGTCGTCGATTACGTTAGCGATAAGGCGGGAGGTTTTCCATTCTGATACCATTACTCCGTATGATTTATCCTGAATAGATTTTTTTAAAAGTTCAAGCTGGGTTGATTTGCCCGAGCCGTCTGTTCCTTCTATTACAATTAAAAGTCCTTCGTAACCGTTTTTTGTTTTATGTTTCATTTTATACCTCTATCCCTTTTTCACGCAGAACTTCTCTTAATAATTCTCTTATTTTAACCTGTTTTGAATGAATTGAATCGTTTGCATCAAGCTTAACAAGCCCGAATTCTTTGACCATTTTTTTGTATTCATTTATTACTCGGCTCTGAAAAATCATATAGCTTTCATAAGGATCATTGCTCAATTTTAAATCCATACCGGCTTCATAGAATTTTGGCGTTCTGTTGAAACAAATTCTTTCCAGAGATGTTTTAGGATCAATATCAAAATAAACGGCCAAATCAGGTTTATATGCAAAATCGTAAACTTTGCGCACCCACTGAGCGTCTACCCCTCTTGCAACATCACGTGCAAAGGCAGTATAAGCATATCGGTCAGCAAGAACAATAAAACCTGCTTTCAGAGCAGGTGCAATAACCTGTTTTGCACGGTCTGCAAAGTCAACTGCATGAAGCAGCGAGAACGTACGCGGAGACAGCATATTTTTCTTTTTTGCAAGCTTTGTTGTCTGACTGATTAATTCTGAGGAATTCCACTCTGTAAAGATGACATCCTGCCCGATTGATTTCAGCCAGTCACGCAAAAGCGCAAGCTGGGTTGATTTGCCTGAACCGTCTATACCTTCAACGCAGACGAGAGTTCCTTTTAAATTATGCTTTTCAGTCAGTCTTCCCAATTTTATCTCCTTAGTTTTCTTCAAGCATTGCAACGTTAATTTTCCCGAATTTAGCAGAAAGATTATCAACCAGATGGATAAAATACAATTCCGGTTCCAAATCGCGTTCAGCTAAGTCAATAATTGCGCCCCAGTCACTTCTGCCGTGATGTGCTGCAATCATTCTTGCAATTTCTTTAAATCCGTTGGTCATACAGATTGCAAAGCCGTATTGTGAATGAGAAATCCATTCCTTGCGGAAGTTTTCATCATAATCTACAATACCGGATTCCAAATCAATAGTGTATTCAAAAATTTTCCCGATATCATGAAGTATACAAGCCGCAAGTATATGGTCGCGGTTGAATTTATAATCTGCTAAATCCATATTTATCTCTGCATATTTAAGACATTCGAGCGTGTGAACCATAAGTCCGCCGATATAATTGTGGTGCATAACTTTGGCGGCCGGCATAATTTTGATTTTATCTTTATGCTCCATAAAGAACTTTGTCAAAAACGAATTTAATTTTTCGTCTTTAATTTTATCAAAATAAGAGGTCAATTCCGCGTAAACTTTTTCTCGCTCCCGTTCAGTGAGTCCGGTTTTCGCTTCCTTAATGAGTTCTACAGCCGATACAAGGCAATTGTTGAACTTTTCGTTGAATGAGGCTGAAATCAGTCTTAACAGATTGCCGCAGCGAAATACTTTACTGTCAATTCTGTTTAGAGTTTCTTCCCACAAAATGCAGTTTAAAATGGAGTCATCTTCAGTGTTTTTGAGTTGAAGCTTACCCATTTTTGTACCGGCTTTTGTATCGCCTATTGAAAATATTACTACTTCGTAGATTGATTCTGTATTAAATGACATTCTTAATTCCTATCTTTATCTATAATCTTATTTTTATTTCCCCACACAAAGGATGAACGAATTTCTTCGCCGACTTTTTCTATTAAATGCTCTGCATTTTCTTTTCTGAGTTCATTAAACTTATTACAGCCTGACTGCATTTCGTTGAGAAACTCATCGGCAAAAGCTCCGCTTTGAATATCGGCAAGTAAATCTTTCATTGCCTGACGTGATTGGTCGCCTATAACTTTAGGGCCTCTTGTCATATCTCCGTATTCTGCTGTGTTTGATATTGAATACCTCATATCAGCAAGCCCGCCCTGATTAATTAAATCAACAAGGAGTTTCATTTCATGAAGAACTTCAAAGTATGCCATATAAGGTGAATAACCGGCTTCTACAAGAGTTTCAAATCCGGCTTTTATGAGAGCGGAAACCCCTCCGCAAATTACGGCCTGTTCGCCGAAAAGGTCGGTTTCTGTTTCTTCTTTGAAAGTTGTTTCAATAATTCCTGCACGCCCTGCACCGATTGCGGATGCATATGACAGTGCAACATCTTTTGAATCGCCTGACGGATCCTGATATATTGCAATTAAAGAAGGAACGCCTCTGCCTTCCAGATATTCGCTTCTTACGGTATGGCCCGGCCCTTTCGGTGCAACCATTATTACGTTTACATCATCAGGTGCTACAATTTTTTTGTAATGAATATTAAAACCGTGTGAGAACATTAAATATTGGCCTGCTCTCAGATTTGGCTTAATTTGTTCTTCATAAACTTTAGCCTGAATTTCATCTGGAATAAGTATTTGGACAATATCTGCAAATTTCACTGCATCTTCAATCGACATAGTTCTGAAACCGTATTCGGAGGCTTTTTGTTCGGATTTTCCGCCTGTTCTGAGGCCGAGAATTACATCACAGCCGCAGTCTTTGAGGTTCGTGGACTGTCCGTAGCCCTGTGAGCCGAATCCGATTATTGCAATTGTTTTTCTTTTAATCAAATTTTTATCAATGTCTTTATCAAGATAAATTTTAAGACTGTCCATATTTAACCCTTCTTTAATTTATACTCCGTCATCCGATTTTAACACAAACGCGAAAAATATTTCAACAGGAATAGCAATTTTTGACAACAAAAATACTTTATAATAATATGGTTAGTTAATATAGGGGTAATGTTATGTTTGAACCGTTACAGTATGGGAATTTGTATCAGAATTATTATACGCCGTATTTTTGCGGTGATGCGAATAGTTATGCACCTGCTCAGTCTTCCGGTTATCAAACCAGCCCTCAGTGCGATACTGTGGAATTATCAAATAAGCAGGAAGAACCTAAAAAAGAACTTTCTACAACCGCAAAAGCAGGTTTATTTTCATTGGCGGCAATAGCTCTTACCGTTGCCGCTGATTATATTTTTGCAAAAGGAAAACATGTTAACGGAATAATCAAAACATTTAAAGGTGAATCAAAACAGGTTAAAGACGCTGCTCAAAGTGCAGCGGAAAGTGCAGCTAGACAGAAAGCTGCACCTGTTGCGGAACCACAGGTAAAACCGGCTCAAACGCCTTCAAATCCTGCACCGGAACCCGTTAAACCGAAAGCTGAAGAAACACCGTTAACTCCGACACCAGAACCAACAAAAACCAATTCAAAGAAAAAGGCTAAATCAGAAAAAACAAATAATTCTCCTGAAGCAAAGACTAAAGTTGACGATGAAGCCAAAGCTAAAGCCGCAAAAGAAGCAGAAGAAAACGCCGCAAAGGCTGCTGAAGAAGCTAAAAAGAAAGCCGATGCCGAAGCCGCACGTCGTGCCAAAAAACAGACTGAATTTGAAAAAGCTCTGGATTTCTCAAAAAAATATGTGGATGAGCATATGGCTGAACTTGATAAGGTAATGCTTGATAAGGATGGTAAGCTTCATAAAGGCTTTATTACAACTGCGGGCAGTATTTCTCTTGATGATTTAATCAGGCCGTATAACGGTAATGTAGAATATTTCTACCACGCAACAACTCCCGAAGTAAAAGCAAAGATTCTTAAGGAAGGTTTTAATCAAAGAATTGCACCAAAACACGGATATTTAGACGGTGTTGGCGGAACTTATTTTTCTATTGCAAAAGACCCTGATTACGGCAGTGCTGTCATAAAAGCAAAATTCAATGGTAAGATTGCCGAAGTTGATACAAATCTTTTAGATAACATAAAAACAGGTAATAACATGAGAATGTATAAACATTTAACTTCTAAGGGGCTTTCAGAACAAGAAGCCTCTGATTACGGAGAAGCAGTTATAAGAGAATACTTGCAGCGAAAAATCTTTGACAAAGGTTATCAGGGTATAGTCGGCAGCGGACATTCTTATGCTGCCGGTTGTAAATATTTCGCAGCACTTGACCCGAAACTTATTCAGATTGTAGAATAGTTTTTTAAAGGAGGTTAAAGACCTCCTTTTTGTTTAAATTTTGTTACAATCGAATTTGATTTTTTAAAGTTTTCCTTACTATTTGCCGATACAAAATATGTAATCAGTGAAATCAAGGAGAATTTTATAAATGTTAAAAAAGATTGTATCACCTTCGTGTAATGTATGCGACAGTGTGGAATTTATATTAAGAGGAGCGAGAAAACGCCGTAATATGGCGATAACTTCTGCAAAAAGCATTAATGCTGATGCGGGTATTAAAACAGGGCTTGCGGCTGTTAAGTAAGTGTACTGCAAGCATTGAGATAAGAGAGCTTTAAGTTAAAGATCGGCTGTTAAGCCGGTCTTTTTTAATATTATTGCCTTTGGCGGTTTATGTTGTTATAATAATGCGCAGGGGACAATTTCATGGGGAATAAGAATAGGGATAAGATTGCTGTTATAATAGGTGCCGGGCCTGCCGGATTAAGTGCAGCCTATTATTTATTAAAGAAAACAGATGATATAAAACCTGTTATTATAGAAGAATTGGACTGTGTTGGCGGAATTTCAAGAACCGTACACCATAACGGAAACGGTATTGATTTAGGCGGACACAGGTTGTTTTCGAAAAATCAGGAGATATTGGATTTTTGGGAAGAAATTCTGCCATTACAAGGCAAGCCCCCTATTGACGATAAGATTTTGAAACGTGAGATTACGGTCTCCCCTGACGGGCCTGACCCTGATGAAACTGACAGAGTTATGCTTAAAAGAAGACGTGTTTCCAGGATTTATTACCTGAGAAAATTTTTCGACTATCCTATAAGCTTAAAAGCCTCTACTATATTAAATATGGGGCTCGGCCGCACTTTTAAGGCAGGCATGAGTTATTTAAAATCATGCGTTCATAAAGTTCCGCAAACAACTCTGGAAGATTTTATGATAAACCGTTTCGGGAAAGTTCTCTATAAAATGTTTTTTGAAAAGTATACCCAAAAAGTTTGGGGGCTTCATCCTTCCGAAATTTCAAAAGAGTGGGGCGAACAGCGCATAAAAGGTTTATCCCTTTCAAAAGCTGTTTTGAATGCTCTTTTATCCCCTCTGAAGCTTATTTCTAATAAAGAAAAAGAAACTTCCCTGATTGAGGAATATTATTACCCTAAATTCGGCTGCGGTCAGGTGTGGGAATTTATGGCAAATGAGATAATCAAAATGGGCGGTGAAATCCATTTTAATACCAGAGTTGTGAATTTTGAAACCGATGGTAATAAGGTAACCGCCGTGAAGGCGGTTCGGAACGACAGTCGTTCCGAGAAATTCCACGGGAATTTCTATATCTCCTCTATGCCTGTTAAAGATCTTATTGCAGGCCTCGGAAATCAGGTTCCGGCGGATGTCTTGAATGTCGCCAAAGATTTACCTTATCGCGATTATATTTTAGCCGGCTTTTATTGTAATAAAATTAACCTGAAAAATAATACCAAAATACCTACGATAAATAATATTTGCCCTGATAGCTGGATTTATATTCAGGAAGATGACATTACGGCCGGACGCCTGCAAATTATGAATAACTGGTCTCCTTATCTTGTTAAAGATTTTCAAAATAAGGTATTTATCAGTCTGGAATATTTCTGTAACGAGGGCGATTCTTTGTGGAATAAATCCGAGAAAGAAATGCTTGATTTCGCGCTTTCTGAACTTGAAAAGCTTAATATTGCCAAACGTGAAGATGTGATTGATTCCGTAAGAGTAAGAGTTAAAAAGGCTTATCCTGCTTATTTCGGTTCGTATAGCAGATTTGATTCGGTAAAAGAATATTTAAACAGTATAGAAAATCTTTATTGTATAGGCAGAAACGGCCAGCATAAGTATAACAATATGGATCACTCTATGCTGAGCGGTATTGAAGCTGTTAATGTAATAAAGAACAAGCTCCCGAAAGATATTTTATGGAAAGTGAACACGGAAAAGGAATATCATGAAGTCAAAAAATAACTTATGGTTTTGGATTGTAATAACAATCTATGTTTTGATTACAGTTTTGCGTGTTCTAAATCATCAGCCGTGGTTTGATGAGGCTCATGCATGGCATATTGCACAAGAGAAAAATCTTTTGGAAGTCATTCAATTAATGCCGGTAGAGGGACATACTTTTATATGGTATTTATTATTAATGCCATTTGCCAAAACAAATTTTCATTATCCGTGGCCTATGTTTATTTTAAATTATACATTTGCTTTAGTCTCTGTAATTATTTTGTGGAAAAAGGCTCCGCTACATAATATTACCAAAACAATAATAACCTTTTCTTTTCCGTTTTTTGCATGTCTGCCTGTACTTGCGAGATGTTATTCTATCGGTGTAATGCTGCTGTTTATAATCCTTGCTGTATACAAAGACAGATTGAAACATCCTTTAATATATTCAACTTTAATTATTCTTGCTGCGAATACAAGTGTTATGATTTTATTTGGAGCGGCGGCATTTGGATTTATGTTTGCTTATGATCTTATACGTTCAAGTTTGAAAAATAAGATTTCAAATAAAGATTTTATTGTTAGTTTCTGTATAATGGCACTTGGTGCAGTATTAATTATGTGGCAGTTAGGTTCTTTCTCAAAACTTTGTACTGCCGGAACCGGGCATTTCGGTAATAATATTTTTAATTTTATGCTGAAAAAATCTGTTATAATGAGCTGGTTTTCGGGTCTTTCCTTTATTTTTGCGGCAATTGTAATTTTTGTTTGTAATATCGTAGCAAAAAATCGTTCTGCTTTATTTCTTTATTTGTTTTCTCTGGGCGGGTTGTTGTATTGTTTTCTTTTTGTATATCCGGGTTGGGTTCACCACTTTATATTTCTGTATATTTATTTTCTTACGGGGGTGTGGCTTTTATTTCAGACAGGCAGAAGGTTCATCATTGCTGAAATTCTTCTGGCAATGGCATTTCTTGGTTTTATGGATGTTAATAAAAGATCCAATATTATTTATTTCAAATCAAGTTCAAAAGCAATGGCAGAAACAATATTAAATGATGACAAATTAAGAAACTCAAGAATTATTGTTTTTGATGCAAGTTCAAAACGTTTTCTTCCATATGTAGCAGGTAAAAACATTGACATATGGGATTATTGTACGGGTGCACCGATTGATTCAAGCATAGTTATGAACCACAATACTCCGATATGTACGATTTCAAAGAAAACTAATTATGCGCCGTATATTAAAAAAGTTATGGCAAAAGATAAAGAAACATATTCAATAGACAGTGTTTTAGAAGGAAATTATTATAGAAATAATTATATAGTTGAAGATAGCGGCATAAAAATCTTGTTTGAGTTATATAAACAGGTTCCGGAAAGCGGTTATCTGTTTTATAAAACAACGATTATTGATAATTGATCTTCTATGGTTTTACAAGAAATTTAATCGCTTTGCCTTCAATATGCTGCTGCATAGCCCATTCTATTTTATCAAGCCCAATTGTATCGGTTATAAGCTTTTCAACTTCCACATTGCCTGATGCGATATAATCCAGAGCCATTCTAAAATATTTCGGTGTATGATGAAATACACTCATAAGCCTGATGTCACCGTAGTGCATTTTTGTGGTATCAAAAGTAACGGTTGAACCTGATTTGCAGCCGCCAAAGAAATGAACGGTTCCCCCCGGACGAACGCAGGAGAATATCCTTTCCCAAATTTCCGGTAATCCCACACATTCAACAGCAACATCAAGCCCTTTGCCTTCTTCAGAGAAGTCTCTGAAGATTTTTTCGGGATTAGGGTATTTTGTTAAATCAACAATATCATCGGCCATTGAAAAATCTTCTGCCATCTTTAATTTTAAAGGGTTTCTGCCGGCAACGATAACCCGCGCGCCTTTTAATTTAGCAAGTCTTGCAAACATCAAACCTATAGGGCCTATGCCGATAATTCCGACACTCTGCCCGGGCTTTATATCTGTTCTTTCAACCCCGTGAACTACATTTGCAAGTGGTTCGCAGAACGCCGCTCTGTCAAAACTCAAATTATCTGGCAAAATAAGCATATTTTTTTCAACTATTCTTGCTGGAACGGTTATATATTCTGCGTAAGCACCGTTTAATAAATCAAGATTTTCGCACAGATTATATTCCTCGTGTCTGCAATAAAAACATTTGCCGCAAGGAGCTGAGTTTGCTGCAACAACCCTGTCGCCAACTTTTACATTATCAACTCCGCGCCCTACACGTTCTACAATTCCTGCAAATTCATGTCCAAAACCTGATGGTATACTTTTAATTAAAACAGGATGTCCGCGTCTGAATGTTTTTACATCTGTACCGCAAGTTAATGCTGAAATAACTTTTACAACAACTTCCCCGTCCTGTGGCGGTTTAACCATAACATTTTCCAGCTTTATATTTTGAGGGCCGTAATATTGTATTGCACGCATTTTTTAATCCTTAATTTTTATATATGCTTTCATAATTTTATTGCTGATTGTATCATCAAAAGCTTTTTGTATATCGTCAAGCATATAAACTGTTGACATATTTTTGACAATTACTTTTCCGTCTCGAAGGAGTTCAAGAGAATCCTGTAAATCCGCAGGCGATGGTGAATAACTTCCCAGAACAGTAAGTTCCCTATAGTAAATTTCATTATTACCGTAACCTGTATTGAGCGGAGTACTCGAGAAAACAAGTATTGTCCCGCCGCTTCTTATATTTTTAAGTGCAACATCCACAGCCTTATCTGCACCTGAAGTCATAAATACTGCATCAAATTCTTCGTTATTCGACAGCTCCCGGGAATCAAACGCTTCAATTCCAAGTGTTTTGAGAAATTCAATTCTTTCTGCAATGAGGTCACATCCTGTAACCTCCATACCAAAAGCTTTTAACGCCTGCGCCATAAGTATACCGATTGAGCCGAGGCCGACAACCAAAACAGTAGAATTTTTCATCAAATTTGCACGTTTTACAGCCCTGACACAGCAGCCCAGAGGCTCATAAAACGACGCTTCAATTTCAGTTAAATTTGATGGTATAAGGTGCGCTACGTTTTCAAGATGTTCTTCTGAAAGATAAACATATTCACTAAAACCCCCCGGTTTTATGTTTGTGCTTTTGAAATGTTCGCACATAGAAACATTTCCGTGTTTGCAATAGTTACATTTTCCGCACGGAATATGATGAGAGGTCACAATTCTATCGCCTGTTTTAAATGCCGTGTCGGAATTAATTTCTTCAATTTGCGCAACAATTTCGTGCCCGAGAACCGTACCGTTACCGGAGATATGTTCTCTGAACTTAACAATATCCGAACCGCAAAGACCGCTTCCTAAAACTTTAACAATTGCGCCTTTTCTTCCTGATAATTTAATATTTTCTGCATTTTTTACGACAATTTTATCATTATCAATTACTGCTATTTTCATATTTCGCCCTCGTATAAATTTTAACATAAACCTTGCGAACAGGCAAAAAAAAATATATAATAATAGTATGACGCGTATCAGAAGACTGAGTTGTCTTGATATCCCCAAAATCAGTAAAATGATTGAGTATCTGGACAATAATGAAAACATTAAATTCACAGATGATTTGCGAAATGAAGCCTTTACAATGCTTCATACAATGCTTCCTTTAAAATATAAATTTCTTCCGGAATCGTATGTCCTATCTGATAAAAAGGAAATTCTCGGGCTTATAACGATTGTTCCTACAATGGGAAACCCTTATAAGATAAATATTTCCCGATTAATTTTTGGAAATAATTATTATGACGCGGGAAAACAGCTTGTAGAATTTGTTATTGCAAGATATGGTTCAAAAGGTGCGACCTCTTTTTGCGTTACTGTTGATGAATCGCATGACGAACTTCTCCAATTGTTTTCACAGGGTTGCGGATTCAGACATTGCGCCTGTGAATGTTTGTGGAAAGTTGAAAATTTTAACTTTAAAAATATCTATCCTGCACCGTTCAGGCCGTGTCAGAATTCTGATGCAAAACAGGTTAGCCGTTTGTTTAACAGTGAATTAAAAAGTTTATTCCGCCCGTCTCTTGAAAGAGACAAAAACGAATACAAAGAACCGTTTTTTGAAGGCTTTACTAATTTTTACAAGAACCGTTATGTACTTGAAGAGCCGCAGAAAAAAAGAATTATTGCTTATCTATCCGTAACAACTACTGATAATCTTAATTTTATAATTGATATTTCTACGAATGATGGGTATAACCTTTCTTACGATGAAATTTTATATTTTGCTCTGAAAGAAATTTCAAGCCGTAAATCCTCATTTTATGCGTTTGTTAGACAGAAAAAATATACAAAGACTTCTGAAAATTTTGAAGAATACTTAAATTCAAGAGGCTTTAAATGTATTCAAACACAACATGTAATGATAAAAGATTTTTATAAACCCGTAAAAGCAGCAGAAAACGTGCTTCAGGTATTTTTGTTCGGGAATAACAGAGTTTCTGCTAACTGATTATTACAAATACATTTTTGTTATTAACTGTTGCAAATGGTGTTCTTTTGGGGTGTCCTACTATTGGATATTCAATTGGCGTGGCCGCAGGTGCTTGATTCAAAAAATCTGGAAAGGGCAAATATGTTGCGGTACAATAAAAAACTCCCGTTTAAACGGGAGTTTTTTATTGTAATTGAAAACTTATACAGCGTAAACGCTAACTTGTTTTCTGTCACGTCTGTGAGATTCAAACTGAACTTTACCGTCGATAAGAGCAAATAAAGTATCATCTGAACCGATTCCAACGTTGTTGCCCGGATGAACTTTAGTTCCGCGCTGGCGAACTAAAATGTTACCGGCTTTAACGATTTCTCCGCCGAATTTTTTTACGCCTAAACGCTTCGCTTCGGAGTCACGACCGTTACGGGTAGAACCCATACCTTTCTTATGTGCCATTTTTATATTCTCCTTTTTTACTTTAGCTTACGATTGTTTTTGTATCGCCTTTTGACGCTATTTTTAGAATTGCCTTACCTTTTTATTGTCGGCTTAGCTTTACAAATGCAGTCGGGGTTTTTTACCTTACTTATCCCTCGCATCTGTTTTGCGCCAGAATTTTACGCTTCAGCATTATCTACAGTTTCAGCAGCTTTTTTCTGTGCAGAAGTTCTGATTTTGTTAATCATAACTCTTGTAAATTGCTGTCTGTGACCTTGTTTTTTTCTGTAACCTTTTTTAGGTCTTTGTTTGAAAACGATAATTTTCTTAGCTTTGTCGTGAGCCAAAACCGTACCTTCAGCAGAAGCACCTGTAACATAAGGTTGACCTACTTTAGATTTTTTACCGTTAACAATCATAACGATTTTGTCAAAAACAATTTTGCTGTCTTTTTCAGCGTCCAGTAATTCAACGTCAATATAACGTCCTTCTTCAACGGGGTATTGTTTACCGCCAGTTTCTACAATTGCGTACATGTGTTTTTCCTTTCAATTGCCGGGTCTCGTAGTTGAATGCATAGCATTCAAACATTATAGACGATTTACCCATAGTAATACGTATAGATATTATCTTCCACTCAAACCCTGCTGTCAAGTAGTATTAATATTTATTAACTTTTTTATCTTCAAATTTTTTTGAAGTATCATTATTGTATGATGTTTAATTTAGATGAAATTTTGAAGGCTACGGGAGCTGAATTAATAAAAAATTCTTCCGGCAAGGATAATTATATTATATCAACTGATACAAGAACAATCAAGCAGGGTGAGCTTTATCTGCCGTTAAAGGGCGCAAGTTTTGACGGGGAGAAGTTTTTACAGAACGCTGTTGAGGCAGGTGCCTGCGGGTGTTTTATTACGGGGGATGATTGTCCTGAAAACGCCCAGCTTGTATTAAGAGTTTCCGATACTCTGGAGGCATATTTGAAACTGGCAAATTATGCCCGTCGGGCTCATAACCCGAAGGTCGTTGCAATTACCGGAAGCTCTGGAAAAACAACTACCAAGGAACTTGTTTATTCCGTTGTTAGCAAAAAATTTAAATCTCACAAAACATTTTCAAATCATAATAACGAAATAGGTTTTTGCCAGACAGTTCTTTCAATGCTTGATGACTGTGAGGTTTTGATTATTGAGATGGGAATGCGCGGCGCCGGTGAAATTGAGCTTTTATCCCGTTATGCACAACCTGATTACGCAATCATTACCAATGCGGGCTCGGCGCATATAGGACGGCTCGGAAGCCTCGATAATATTGCTAAAGCAAAGGCGGAAATTGCACTTCATTTAAAAGAAGACGGCACTTTTATTTCACAAAATAATGAACGGATTAAAAATTTTGTAAAATTTGGCGGTGAAAAAATATTTTATTCGCTTGAAGATACAAAGATTCTTGAAAGACGCCCTTCTTATGCAAAATTTATTTATCAAGATAGAGAATATGAACTTAATGTTGATGGTGACTATAATGTTGAAAATTCGCTTGCAGCAATTAATCTCGGATATAAACTCGGTATGACATATGAAGAAATTAAGTGCGGACTTGCTGCTTACAGACCGATTGAAAAACGCTGGGAAGTAATTGATGTCAACGGATATAAGATTATTAATGACAGTTATAACGCAAATCCTGAGTCTATGAAGGCATCGGTTTCAACATTTGTACAGCTTTACGAAAATCCTGTTGTAATTCTCGGTAATATGGGTGAACTCGGCGATTATGAGAATGAGCTTCACTATGGTGTAGGCGAATACCTTTCAAAAATATCTCCAAAAAATGTTAGATACCTTACTGTCGGGCATCTGGCAAAACAAATCAGTTTGCCGCTTGAGAAAGAAGGCTTTTTTGTAAAGAATTTTGAAAATAATACGGAAGTTTCAAAATTTGTGCTTGCGAATATTAATGCAGGGAATACAATATTCTTAAAGGCTTCAAGAAGTATGAAATTTGAAGAGATTATTGAACAAATTAAGGGAGAAGTAAAAATATGATTATGTTAGCAGTGGCATTTCTGCTGTCAATGATTTTATGTTTATTGTTCGGCGTGCCTTATATAGATTTTTTGAAGAAAAAAATGATAGGGCAGTATGTAAAAGATTGCGCACCGGAAGCTCACGCTAAGAAGCAGGGAACTCCGACTACAGGAGGAGTTTTTATTATCCTTGCAATAATTGCGGCTTCAATTATCGCTCTGCTTCTCGCTCAAAGATTCACAACCGAAGCTATTATTGTTTTGATAACTTTAATATTTTATACATTTGCAGGTTTTCAGGATGATTATTTAAAAATTAAAGGGAAGGCAAATGACGGACTTTCTGCAAGAGGTAAGCTTTTGCGCCAGATTGCAATTGCACTTCTCCCCACAATATATGTTATGATGACGTATTCACACGGTTCAGAGGTTACAATCGGCTCTCTGGTATTTGATTTAAGATGGTTTTATCCTGTTTTTGCTGTCTTTGTAATTACAGGAGCGTCTAATGCTTACAATCTTACAGATGGACTCGACGGACTGGCAGCATCTACCGGAGTATTTGCATTTGCTGCAAGTTCAGTCATTGCACTTTTCAGCGGACATCCGGAGGTCGCTATAATTGCAGCAGCAGTTGCCGGAGCATTATTCGGATTTTTAAGATACAACAAGCCAAAGGCTCAGGTATTTATGGGTGATACAGGATCTCTTGCAATCGGCGGGCTTCTCGGAACTCTTGCTGTCGTGAGTAAGTTTGAATTCCTCTTAATCTTTCTCGGCGGAGTTTTTGTTATGGAAACTTTATCTGTCATAATTCAGGTTATAAGTTTTAAAACTACAGGTAAAAGAGTATTTAAGATGTCTCCGATACATCATCATTTTGAACTGTGCGGGTGGAGTGAAAAGAAAATTGTTATAGTCTTTGCCTTTGTATCGGCATTATTGTCAGCCGTGGCATTGACTTTGTTTTATTTGACAGCCAGAGGTATAATTTAGTATGTTAACAAATTGGTTTGATAGGAAAGTATTGGTACTGGGTTTTTCGAAAAGCGGGATTGCTGCGGCTGAATATCTCAACCGTCACGGCGCAGAGGTTTTTATAACTGAATACAGAGAGCAAAAACCTGAGGATAGCGGGAAATTAGAACAGTTGATCGCAGAGGGAATCAATGTTGAGTTTGGAGGGCATAGTGATGAATTTATAAAGGATTCATATATTGCGGTAACAAGTCCGGGAATTCCTCCTCACAGTGATATTATGAAAAGGCTTGCGGAGGAGAATATTACTGTTCTTTCAGAAATCGAACTGGCCGCCTCTCAAACAGGAAAACCGTTTATTGCAATTACCGGAACCAATGGCAAAACAACCACAACTGCTTTAACTGCCCATATTTTGTGTAGCGAATATAATGCTCAACCGTGCGGAAATTATGGAAAACCTCCCTGTGATTTAATTGACGATTCTTCAATTGATTATTTTGTATGCGAATGCAGTTCTTTTCAGTTGGAGTATTCACACTCTTTCCAGCCGCAAATATCTGTCTGGACCAACTTTACACCTGACCATATCGACTGGCACAAAGGCCTTGAAAATTATTTTAATGCAAAGGCTAAGATTTTCAAAGATCCGCAGGCACCGGCTTTTTCGGTTCTGAATGCTAAGGATTTAAAACTTCTGGAATTTTCAAAAGAAGCCGCGGGCGAAGCTTTTCTGTTCGGAGACGAAGTTGGAAAAAATTGCTGTTATGTGAAAAATGAGGCAATTTATTATAAACGTAACGGCAAAGAAGAACATATTATAGATTTGAAAGATACGCCTTTAATCGGGGAGCATAATTATCAAAATGTGGAATGTGCTGTTATCTGTGCAAAATTAGAAGGTATTTCCAATGAGCATATCAAAGAAGCAATTATGTCTTTTAAGGTTCCTGAACACAGGCTCGAAAAGGTTTCGGGATACAACGGAATTACATTTTATAATGATTCAAAAGCTACAAATCCTGAAGCTTCTCTTGTTGCTATAAATTCTTTCAACAATGAAAATGTTGTTCTGATAGCAGGAGGACGTGATAAAAATACTGATTTGAAAGAATTTTGCGAAGCTGTTAAGACTCATATTTCGACTGTAATTCTTATCGGCGAGGCCGCTGAGCGGTTTGAAGAAAATCTGAAAAATAACGGTTTTAATAATATAATTAAAGAAGAAACCTTGCAGGCGGCAATTGACAAATCCATTTCGATAAATCCTGATGTGGTGCTGCTTTCGCCTGCATGTGCAAGTTTCGATATGTTCAGCGGTTATGAAGAAAGAGGAAGGGTATTCAAAGAATATGTCTTATCAAAGATTGGAAAGTAGAGATAATTCATATCAACAAAAACAGCCTATCCAGAGCATTATTGTATCGGCTCCGGATAAAGCACTTTTGATTACAGTAGCTTTCCTTGTAATAATTGGTTTTATGGCAATATTTTCCGCCTCTGCCCCGAAATGTATTGAAGAAGGCGGCAATCCTGCCCAATTTTTGATAAAACAAATAATCTGTTTTGTGGTAGGTTTTTTAGGTTTGAAATTTTTTACAAATTATGATTATAAAAAACTTTCTGACTGGAATTTGATTTTTGCAGGTTCTATTTTGCTGCTTCTTCTGCTTGTTGACTTTACTCCACTGGGAGTTACAGTAAACGGTGCAAAACGATGGATAAATATCCTTGGATTTCAATTACAGCCGTCAGAATTTGCAAAACCTGCTGTAGTTCTCCTGCTTGCAACAGTGTTTAAAAAAGATGCAAATCTTTTTGACCAGCAAAAGTGGGTTACAGCGTTTATTCCTATTCTTATAATGCTTGGTTTTATATTTGTTCAGCCGAATTTAAGTATGGTTATTTTGCTGTTATCAACCTCGGTTGTAATGTTTTTGGCCGCTGGTGGTTCGTTAAAATTATTTTTCAGTTGTCTTACGTTAATGCTTACTACTGTTATTATTGCGGCAACTACTATTATAAAACCGTATCAAATGCAGCGTATAAGAACATGGAAACACCCTGAACTCGATCCGCAGGGCGCAGGTTATAATATTATTCAATCCTTAATAGCTTTTGCTTCAGGAGGATTTTCAGGTGTGGGTTACGGCGGTTCTATTCAGAAACTTTCGTATTTGCCAGAATGTCATACAGACTTTATTTTTGCGATTATTGCGGAAGAACTCGGATGGGTGGGATGTGTCCTTGTAATTGGATTGTTTTGGACTTTAATACACAGAGGTTTTCTGATTGCTGCAAGATGTCCTGATATGTTCGGAAAGCTTCTTGCTGTCGGTATAACTTTTTCTATAGGTTTTCAGGCCTTTTTGAATATCAGTGTTGCAAGTTCGTTCTTCCCAACCACAGGTGTTCCGCTTCCTTTCATAAGTTACGGAGGGTCTTCATTAATTGTATCATTGTGTATGATTGGTATTTTATTAAATATTTCCAAAAAGAGAATTAAAAAGATAAGGAATGTTGAAAATGTCTGATAAAACCTATTTTATAACAGGCGGCGGAACAGGAGGGCATATTTATCCTGCTGTTGCTGTTGCAGATTCTTTGGCTGATGCAGGAAATAATGTATATTATGTTGGTAATCCCGAAAATCTTGAATTTGAAATTATCAAAGAAAAAGGGTATGAATTCCTGCCTGTTAATGTGCACGGTATGCCGCGAAAAGCCGGTTTTTCTCTTATAAGCTGGTTTTTTCAGCTTGGTTTCTCTGTGCTTAAATCAATCAGTTATTTGAATAAATACAAGCCTCATGCCGTCTTCGGAACGGGCGGATATGTTTCAGCACCTATATTAATTGCGTGTATATTAAAAAAAGTTCCATATATGATGCACGACTGTGACGCTTGCCCGGGGCTTGTGACAAGAAAGCTTGCGCCTTATGCAAAGGCTGTGTCTCTTGCTTTTGAATGTGCAAAAGCTTCAATTAAAAACGACATTTGTTATATTAACGGTAATCCGATACGCAACAAATTTAAAACTTTATTAAAATACGAAGCCCGTAAAACTTTAGGACTGACAAATAAGCTTACAGTTTGTATTATGGGCGGCTCTCAGGGTGCAAGAGCAATTAATGATGCCGCGGTTAGTGTTTTAAAAACTCTTACAAATAAATACGATGTTCAGGTAATTTTTCAAACAGGCAAAAAAAATTTTGAGAGGGTTGTTGAACAGCTTTTGAAAATATATCCTGAATATGAAAATGATAAGAGTTTAATAGTTCGTCCTTATTTTGAGGACATGGTTACTGTTTTAAAAGCTTCTGATATAGCAGTATCTCGCGCAGGTTCGTTGAGTTTATCAGAAATTGAGGCAAGCGGTATTGCTTCAATTTTAATTCCTTACCCTCATGCTGCTGCAGATCACCAGAGAAAAAATGCCAGGTACATGGTCGAACAAGGTGCTGCTTTATATTTGGAAGATCATGATGTTAATGAGAAAACCTTACTCGAAAGTTTGACTTTGTTGATTACTGACAGAGAAAAGCTTGCAAAATTGCAAGGGTGCGCTATGAAGCTTGCTAAATACGACGGTGTTGAAAAAATCGTCGGACAACTCTGTAATATTATAAAATAATACAGCTTGATAATCTTTTTTTTTTGATTTACCGTAAAGCTATGAATTATGATTATAAAGAAGCTGTTGAGCTTTTAACTTCGCAGGGTAAGTTTTATATTAATCTGGGACTTGATAGAATTTCAGCTTTTCTTGAACTGCTTGGAAATCCTCAGGATAGCCTTAAATACTTTCATGTTGCGGGTACTAACGGCAAAGGCTCGGTCTGTGCTATAATTGCGTCTGTATTACAGGAGGCAGGAAAGAAAGCAGGACTTTATACTTCTCCTCATATTTTTAAATACAATGAAAGAATTAAAATTTTTTCTCCTTTTGCAGAATGCGGTAATGATATTTCAGACGAGGATTTTGCAAGACTCGTGTTTGAGGTATGTAATTTAGCTGATAAACATAATATTCATCTGACAGAATTCGAAATTCTTACTGCTGTTATGTTCAAATATTTTGAGCAACAAAATGTTGACGTCGTTGTTCTGGAAACCGGACTCGGCGGGCGTTTTGATGCCACAAACGTTATTAAAAATAATCTATGTGCAGTAATAACCCACATTGATTTAGACCATACTGAGCGTCTTGGAGATACTAAAGATAAAATAGCTTTTGAAAAAGCCGGTATTATTAAACCGGGCTGTCCTGTTGTCGCGTGTGAAGGTTATGAAGCGTTCAGAGACAGGGCTTATGAGTGTGATTCACTTTTTATGCTGACTGCGCCATTTGAGAATACGGATAATCTTTCTTTAAAAGGAACTTTCCAGCAAGAAAATCTTTCTCTCGCTCTTGCGGCAATAAGACTTGTGTATCCTGAGCTGTCAGAAAATGTTATTCAGCGCGGATTAACTCATGTTTACCATCCGTGTCGTTTTCAACAAATCAGAGAAAATTTAATTGTTGACGGCTCTCATAACCCAAACGGAGCAGCGGTATTGAAAGAAAGTCTGGATTTTTATTATCCCGATAAAAAAAGACGCTTTGTTTTTGGATGTCTTAAAAATAAAGATTATAAAAAGATGATGGAAATTTTATTTGAAAAAAATGATGAAATTTATCTAAATCACTTTTCACATAATAATTCTGCTACATTTGACGAGTTACAAAAAGCCTGTCCGTTTGAAGCAAAAAAATTTTATTCACTTGACGAACTGGCGCAGCAGGAAAATACGCTTACTGTTGTCTGCGGATCTTTCTATATGCTTAATGAGGTTATTCCTGCTTTTCGCCCTGACTAATCATTTCGGAAATGATATTATTTAGTTTTGCAGGTGTAAAGTTTGTACAGGTATTCCATATGAGAGTGTTCTTCGGTTCTCCTAATGAAGGGGCAGGATAATCACTCATGCAGAAGCCTTTCAGCATATTTGTCGAACCGTCAATACACGGCTTATAGTATGAACAGCAGTTGCAAATCCTTAGGATAAATCCGTAATCATCCAGTTTCATTTTTAATTCCTGTAAAGCATCTATCATTCTTATGTGGCTTGAGGTTGTGAATTTTTTATTTTTAAAAATAAACCTTATTTTGCACAGGCCTTTTTCTGAAATAAATTCGAGCTTGCAGTTTAAATCCTTGCTTCCGGCCGTAACAACAACATCCACGACCATTTTTTCGGTGTCTTTAGGTAAATCTTCTACGCCTTTAATTTTGTTTTTTGCCATCCTTACAAGAGGGAAGTTATTAATCAAATGGCATAGAGAATACAGAGGATAAAGGCAAAGATAACCTATTTCTTTAAATGTAAGTTTTGCGTTAATTAAGCTCAGACTGAAACCTACAAGGAGTATTATGAATGTCAATAGAACAACTTTGAAATCTACCATAAAATGGTAATAAAGCGAATGTTTTAGTACAACAGCATATATTATCATTAGAAGCCATATATTAGGATAGATTAAAGATAGTGCATGTTCCGTAAATACAAAATTCTTTTTGAACAATTCTGGAATACAATTTTTAAAAAGGGCTAATCTTTTAGAAAGACGTGGTTTTCTGAACATATAATTTGTTGTATCAACAATTGTTTGAATATTCGGATTATAAGTACATTTAAATCTTGTTTTTGATAGAAGAAGACTGTATTTTAACTCGCTGTCGATGTCTTTAAAGTCAACTTCTCCGAGTTGTTTAACAATATCCTGTTTTATAATAAATACGCCGGAATCAGCCTGTGCTGCCAGGCCGAACAGAGAACGCGCTTTTCTCATAAAATTCATGTGATATTTCTGGTAAGCAGCCTTAATTTTATCAATCGGGCCGAGATTTCTTAAGTCAATAATAGTTTCACCGCTAATCACATGTGCATTAGTTAGTGCTGCATTTACTGTTGAAAGGAAGTCTGAAGAAATACTTCTGTCCGCATCAATAAATACATAAGAATCAATTAATTCATCATGCGAAAGCTGCTCAAGCAAAATCGATATGGCCTGATCTTTACCAATAGTTCCCACACCTTTTACGTCTATAACATGAATAAAATTATCTCCCGCAAATAATTCCTGTGACCCGTCTGTACAATTATCAAGAATCGCAAATACTTTAAAATTATTTATAGGATAATCCTGAGATTTTATTTCGCGTATTAAATTAGCAAGCGTTTTTTTGTTATTATGAGCATAAATTACAACGGAAATGTTATCTTTTTCTTCATATTGAGAATAACGTTTTTCTCTCGTAAACGGCTTATCATTGAGATTTCTGACGGAAAGAGCCAGAAAGTACAGTGTATAAGCCGCTGCAAATATATATAAGACATCTAAAATTATTTCCATTTTTCACACTCCCTTATTTAAATATTTTATAAAAAAGATGTGAAAATGGCTAGAAATGTTAATAAATGTATACTTACGGCCTATTCACTCTGAATCGACAGATTCATCAGTTCAATATCATCATAATCGACGTAAGCGTGCTGTGTAAGGTTTTTGCCTGTCTGAATCGTAACTTCGTTTATGTTATCGGCGCGGATAAGGCTGTTCGGAAGCTTAATTTTTTGATTATCTCCATTAAGCTGGATTTCTGCAATTTTAGTTCCGTTAAAATAAACTTCAGGCGGGCTTGCAAAAGAATTTCTTATCGAATTTTGTCCCATTGATCGTGCCATTGCGGTATCAATACCTATTATTGAGCCTATTACAAGAAAGTTAGTTAAGGAAAGGGTATTTGCACTCATTCTAAATGTTTTTGTATAGAAAGGGCCTATGGCTTTTAGTTTAAATTGATCTGAATTAGCAGAGCCTGCGGAATAATTGTCATCTCCCAGGTGCAGCATAGCAGATTCTATTACTACTTCTTTACCGTTACTTTTTTGTATTCCGAGTATCATAGGCTTTGCTGCAATATGTTCGTCGATGGTTAATGAAAAAGGCTTGTAACCGTCTTTCTCAACTGACATAATAGTATTTCCGCTAAAATTTGCATCAAGATTAAAGTTCCCGTTTTGGTCAGACTTCGTTGAATAATTTTGTTTTGGCAGACTGATTTGCGCACCTGCAATAGGAGCATTCGTGTTAGCATCAACAACTTTGTTACCGAGTCCTACTGTTGAAACTCCTCCTGTAAGTGCATCTGCATTTGCCGCTGCCGGTGTTATTAGTATTGCAATTAATAGTAATATTTTTTTCATAAACCCTCTTTTGATTGTAAATAAATTTTAAATCCTGACTTTAGTTAAAAAAATATCCTGTATTTTAATTAATAAGAATATTTTTATTAAAGGAAAGATTTGAATAAACTCTTGAATTTTATTTTGTTTTTGATACTATAAACTTACGGATGAAACTTCATGCACTTCAAAATATGCCGAAGTGATGAAATTGGTAGACGTGCCAGACTCAAAATCTGGTGTGGTTCACCCCACGTGCCGGTTCGACTCCGGCCTTCGGCAAATAAAAACAGCCTTCTGAAGAAGGCTGTTTTTATTTTGTTAACTGCTGAATAATACTTTTAATATTTAAGGCTTCTTTATATTTTCGACACTTGAAATACAAATTATTTATAAAATCTTTTGTGCGTACTCGCATTAAATATACTTTATTGATGTTACACTTCGGGTCTTCATAAAATCCAAGTCGTTGATAATTCTTTTTTAAGCCTCTTTCGCCGGCATATACAAAAAGAGTAATTTCTCTGGCTTTTTTCTTTTGTGCAAGTTGCTTTATATCTTCATAAACAGAAGTCATTATTCCTTTTGTAATTTCTTTTTTATCTTCAGACAGATTTCTTGCAAGGCCGTCAATGTACATACTTTTTTCTTCAAGTTTGTTTTTTCTCATTTTATAAGTATATCCGGCAAGAAGATTCCCTTCTGCATCTTCCATTACTCTTAATCCGCAGCCGCGCGTTACTGCTGATAAAGAATCTTGAAAGGTTCTTAAATGCAGAGCTTTTTCATTTCTTCCCCTGCCGTACATTTCAAAAAATTTGTACAGTTTTTTTATTGACAGAGAAGACTTCATTTTATATGTGTTTGTTGTTAAAGGTTTATAAGTTAATGCGTTTATATTCATATAACTCCGTTACTTTTATATTTTAAAAACCGATAAAAATAAAATTTGCGTTTTTTTACAAGGTGTAAAGAATTTTATAAATTTTGTAAATTTTTTGACAATTTTAATCTTGTTTGTGGTTTATTGGAGTAAAGCTGGAAATCAGTTTAGCAATCAATAAGGATTTATAAATTGCAAAATACTATAACCAACACCTTTACAACAAGACAAAAAACGTCTTTCAAATGTTTGGGAAATGACGAAAATAATCTTATTCAGTATATTGAAAAAAGATTGACTAATATATTTAAAGAAGAAATGGATTCTCCCGATTCAATATTTTGTAAGGTATCACAAAGAGTAATTCATAGAATGGCTCTATTCCTGTCCGGATGTAAAACCCGCTCGTGTTCTATAGGAATAGCAGGAGAAACCGCAAGCGGAAAATCTACAATTGCTTATGATATAATAAATACTCTGGACGCATTTGCACAGGAATATTGTATAAAAAACCTGATTACAAGAATTAATACCGATGATTATTACTATGACCGTTCGGAGATGGTTAAGGCCGCAGGAAGTTTTGCCGAGTTTGCCAAACATTACGACCTTGATATTCCTGAAGCTCTTGAACTTTCTTTAATGAAAGAGCATATAAAAGAACTCCTTGATGGGAAAAATGTTTATCTTCCAAAATATGATATGTCGGGGACAGCAATAAGAAATGATAATGTTACACTGGCAGTTCCGTCAAAAATAATTATATCTGAAGGGTTGTTCACTTTAACCGAAAAAGTCGTTGATGCATTTGATTTTAAAATATATGTAGATGTTTCTGCTGATGTCCAAAAAGAGAGATTTTATAAACGGGCAAAAGAAAGAAATCTTGGTGCTTCAGGGGATGAAGTTTATAAAAATGCTTCTGATAAAGCTAAAATATATATTCATCCGACAGTAGTCAATGCAGATATTATTCTTTCCGGAGAAGCTGACAGAGAATCTTATAAGAATTTTATCAACAAGATTTTAAATGTTGTAAGAGAAGTGCATTTTAAAAGTATATTGCTTTATTCTTAATATTTTAAAAGAAATTCCTTATTAGGTATTTTTACCTTATTATCTGTAATCTTTTTAAATTCGCCTTTCGAAACAGTTTTAAAATTGTAGGTGTTGTTGAACTGGTCAATGCCCGTTCCGTATCCGTCAGCAAATGACCCTTTTCTTAACTGCCATTTAATATTCATAAGAGTACCGTCAGTGCAGGCCATTTTCATAATTGCGTCGGTTCTGTCATTTTTCATTGTAATACTTCTTGTAGGCGCATTTAAATGCACAACTCCTTCGCAGCGTTTGTTGCTGCCTTTCTGATAAATAACCACATCAGCCCATGTCATATCGCGTCTGTTATAAGCACCGTAATAAATATCTTTATCCGGAACTCCGGAGGTTACTTCCGATGTAAAATACTGGTTACAGCCGCAGGTTGAAATTCCTATTAAACCGATAGTTAATATATTTAGTAATTTATTCATAATTCATCTCCAATTTCATTCGGGATATTTATTACAAGTTCATAAATTTTTTTGCCGTTCTCGATAGTCATATTATTAATTCTGATTGCTTTCACATTTTCTTTTTTAGGAATATAAAAATGTATTGGATATGTTTTTTTCGGTTCAAGTCTTATTGGCAGATCTCCTGTATTATACATTTCTTGAGAAATATCAACATTTCCTCTTACTGCTTTATTGGTCGGCTCAAAAGTTCCGACTGCAATAAGAGCTCCCAGAGGGGCGCCTATAAAAAATGTTATACCTGTAATTCCTCCTGCAATAATTGCACCGGGGAGAGCTATGCCGTAATATCTTCCCATATCACGTTTTCTTGTTCTTTTATAAATTTCACGGCGAGACTGTGATTTTATTTCGGTATCATCTTCCAGTATTAAATCAATATCCGTATCTGTACTTAACAGGACAGGTTTTGTATTGTTATTAGTAATCTGTATTTCATAAGGAATATAATATTTTAAAACTGTCTTGTATTTATATTTATCTTTTCGTTTTACTTTTCCGTTATCGTCAGCTTTTACATTTTTAAGGTTTTTTACCTTTGTATTAACATAAGGCAGGCTTTCGGCAGAAAAAGCTGTTGAATTAATCATAAGAAATGAAAACAGCATTAATAATGATAATAATTTCTTAATCATACACACCCCTTTACTTTATTCGATAATATAATGTAAAAATTGCTTATGCAATACTTTTTCTTTACTTGTAACTTTTTTTTTACTATTCTTGTTGTTGGAAGGAATTATGAGTATGTCAAATATAAAATTTGGTACTGACGGCTGGCGGGCTGTTGTAGGTAAAGATTTTAATGCAGAGAATGTTGAGCTTGTTACTAATGCAATAGGTAAATATGTTTTTGAAACTTTTGGTGCATCAAAGAAGATTCTAATTGGTTATGACCCGAGAAATATGGCGGATACTTTTTCAATGCAATGTGCAGAATTGCTTGCCGGTATGGGGTTTGAGGTATTGTACAGCAAAAAAATAATTCCTACCCCTGTTCTTGCATTTAACGCAAAAGAATTAAATGCCTGTGCGCTTATGTTTACGGCATCTCATAACCCGCCTGAGTATCTTGGAATAAAATTTATTCCGGATTATGCCGGGCCGGCTACAGGTGATATTACTGATAAAATTGTATCTTTCATAGGTACTTCTGTTGAGAAGTTTGCCGATGGAAAAATCCTAAAAACAGATTTTAGAAAGTGTTATTACCAACATCTTGAAAAGTTAATAAATTTTGCTAAAATACGTGAATTTGTTTTAAACGGGAAAGAAAATGTTATTTTTGATGGTTTGTATTCAGCTTCGATTGAATATTTTTCCGAACTTTTAACAGATTACGTGAAAATACCGTTTAAGTCTTTGCATATGCACCACGATGTTAATTTCGGCGGAGGAATGCCTGAACCTAAACCTAAATATATGACTGAGCTTATTGATTTAATAAAAAAATCTGATTGCGCTGTTGGTGTGGCAAACGACGGCGACGGCGACCGGTTCGGGGTTATAAACGAAAACGGGGATTATGTTTCCCCTAATGAAATTATCGCAATCTTACTAATGCATTTAAAAGAAAATAAAAACTATAACGGTTGTCTTGTTAAAACCGTAGGTGCAAGTCTTATGCTGGATAAGATTGCAGAGAAAAACGGAGTATCGGTTATTGAAACTCCTGTCGGATTTAAGCATGTAGGCGAAGCAATGAGAAAATATAATCCGATAATTGCCGGCGAAGAAAGCGGAGGGTTAAGTATTCAGGGGCATATTCCGGAAAAAGACGGGCTACTTGCTAACCTTTTAGTACTGGAAGCAATGGCTTATTATAATTCAACTCTTTGCAATCTTCAAAAGAAATTATATTCACTTGTTGGAGAACATTTTTATAATGACAGGGTTGATTTAAAGCTTGACAATCAGGATGAGGTAAAACCGGTACTAGAGAAAATAAAATTATTTACTTCTGTAGGAAAATGGCAGATAAAACGTACGGATACTAAAGACGGTGTAAAATTGTATCTGGATGATGATTCAAGCTGGATTCTTGTCAGACCAAGCGGTACAGAACCGTTGCTAAGAATTTATTTTGAAAGCAACAGTCATAAAAAAATTGATGAACTAAAACAGCTTATTGTAAATAATTTGTAATAATTATTTATTTTTGGGGCAATATAAATTTTTACTCTATTTATTATATTTGTGTGTTAAAAAGGAGTAAAATTATGCTTAAAACTGATGTTTCCTTAATTAGAAAATATGCCTCAGATGTCGTAAGATATGCGCGTAATAAAGATGAACGAACATTAAAATCTCTATCAATGTTTTATGATGAAGGTAAAAAGGCTCCCGGAGTTGCTAAGCGTGCGCTTATAGATGAACTTAATTCAAACATAGAAATAGTTGTTAAACGGCTAAAGTCAGGGGAAATGAGTACTGAAGATGCCTTAAAAGCAAATATGACTCCAATGTTAATAGGGAAATTAAGCAAAACAATTCCTGATAAAGTTTTGGATTTTCAAAAAGCTTATAAAAATATGTATCCGAAAACCGGTGCAAAAAGAAATGCTGTTGAAGAATACCTCGCAACGTATGGAGTGACTTCTTCTGCACCGACCAAAAACAAAAAATTTTTCAAAAGAATATTTGCTGTAATATATAAAATAAGGGAAAAAACTACGGGATTGCCTACATTATGGTAGGATGCAAAAAATCGGAATGACAGGATTTGAACCTGCGACCCCCGCGACCCGAACACGGTGCGCTACCAAGCTGCGCTACATTCCGATTTCTTAAACTTTATTCTGTAGCGCACCTACGGTGCTTCCCTCTCAAAAAACGATACTTAATCGTTTTTTTCGGCAGAGTCAAGCTGCGCTACATTCCGATAAATTAAAAATATTCAATTGTGATGGCGTACGCTTCGTATACTATAGCTCTTGTCTGAGTTTATCAAGCGTAGCGTTTATATATATAATTTTAATCCCAAAAAATTTAATTACAAGAGTTTATTTTATTAATTATTTTAATAAATTCATCGGGCGTGTCTATAATATATTGTGCACCTTCTTTTTCCAGCAGGCTGCGGTCGCGAAAACCCCATGTTACTCCTATACATTCTATTCCCGTATTTTTGGCAGTCTGCACATCCACATCAGAATCTCCGGAGTAGATACAGTTTTTTATATTGGAATTTAATTCTTTTATTGCTTTTAATACACTGTCAGGTGCCGGTTTTTTTCGGACATTTTCAGATTCCCCGATTGCTATTTCAATAAGTTCTCCAAAATATTTTTTACACAATTCCTTTACTGCTAAGTCGAATTTATTTGAAACAACTGCGGTTTTAATACCGTTTTCTTTAAGCTGTAGGAGCATATCAATAATTCCTTGATATGGTGCGGTTTTGTTATACATATTTTTTGCGTAATGTTCTTTAAAAGTTTTAAGGCATTCTTCGCATTCAGGATCGCCGGAGCCTTCGGGAATCGCTCTTTCTATAAGTTTTCTTACTCCGTTTCCGACAAATTTTCTCACTTCCTCAAGGGTTCGTTGAGGATAACCAAATTTATTAAGTGCATAATTAGTGCTGTCTTTTAAATCTTCCAGTGTATTTAGAAGTGTGCCATCCAAATCAAAAATTACTGTGTCTATCATATTTTGATGATAACATAAAATTTTACAATAATTTACTAAAATTCTGGCAAAAAATTTTTTTAGTTGGTTTATAATAGTAGTTGCGTCCCATGCCGGATGGCAGCGGACATAAAAATGTAGAAGCTTGTAGGAGAAAGATTTTGACTAAAATTACCCCGCTTAATTTAACGGACAATAACTTTTCAGCTCAAAATTCCGCAAAGAAAAACAAATCAGCTCAGCCTGAATTTGAAAAATCTAAAGAGAGCAAACCGAAACGCAAATATTCAGACCCGTTGATGCAATGGCCTATTCGCGGTATGGCATTTACAAATGATATAGGAGCTGCTATAGCCGATATTGCACCGAAAGCCGGTATGGCAATGTGGGTTCCTGCTTTAATGTATTTTGGTGCAGATATTTATGATAAATACAGAAATAATAAGGAAAATTATGACCCGAGTACAAAAAGAGGGTTGAAACAGGCTATATTTCAAGCCTTTGCAAGTGTAATTTTCCCTATAGCAACCGTCCATATCGGACAAAAAACAGCCTCTTTACTTGCAAGAAATTCTAGTGAAGGTCTATCTTTACAATCAAAAGAGGAAGTTGTCAGAGATCATTTGAACTACATGTCTCAGAGAAAACTCAAGGATTATCAAGGAAATATTGATGAGTATAAAAGTAAATACAACTTGGCTCTTGATAATATGATTGATGAAACTATGAGAAAACATGAACATAAAAATCCGTTCAAATTAATTGTTAATCTCTTTTTCGGACACCGGCATCCTGAGGCAATGGGAAAAGACAGACGACAGAAACTTCATGATTTTATTGATAATCGCATAGATAATATGTTTGCTATGAGAAAAGACCTTTTAGACGGTAAAAAACCTGAAGCTATGAGTGAAAAAATGTTTAAAAAGTTTGAAAATCTGAAAGAAACATATAAACTCGATAAAAAGTATTCGGACGATTATATAAATCATGCAGCAAAAGATATTTTGAAAAAATTTGAAGAAAATAAAATTTTCAAAACAAAAATGGCGAAAACAATAGGCGGTTTCATCGCTCTGGGGCTTCTTATAAAACCAATAGATACTTTTGTGGAAAATGTTATTATGCATAAATATGTAGGGCCTGGGCTCGATAAAATTAAATCTCCGGATGTTTCAAAATATAGAGATAAATTCCTACATAACTGATATTTTAACAACTACCTTTTTCACAGGCAATGAATTTTTTGTAGAATTCATCTGCGGTCTGTGAGCGTCATGAGGTAACAAAAGAGCGAAGTAATCTTTTGTAAGTTTTACGGTGCCGCTTTCCTGTTTGTCATTAAAAAATACGATATCTTTTTCCGGATTATAATCTTCTCTTGGAGCAAGACCTTCAATTGATGTAAAATCCAATCTTTCCTCGCCTTTTAGCAGTAATTGAATATCAATATACTTTTTATGAGCTTCAAAAAAACAGTTTTCGTGAGCTTTTGTATTGTATTCTTCTATGTTGGCGTATGATTGTTCATCAATTTCGTAACGTCCGACCGGCGTATTTTCATCAATGTTAAACAAAAAATCCAGAATCTTGTCAGATACAATGTCATATTGTCTTAAATTTTCAATTTTATCAAAAATCATTATTCCAACTCTTTCATAGCTCTTTCAAATTCATCTTTATTTGTGGCTTTACCGTGCCAGCCTGCATTATTTTCCATAAAGCTGACACCTTTTCCTTTTATTGTATTTGCAATTATTGCAACAGGTTTATCAGATGATTTAGCGGTTTCTATTGCTTCATAAACTGCATTTATATTGTGGCCGTCAATTTCAATAACCTGCCAGTTAAATGCTCTTAATTTATCGTCCAGAGGATCAAGGGCTTTTATATTTTCTGTACATCCGTCAATCTGAAGTCTGTTTCTGTCAATTATTGCGATTAAATTATCTAATTTCCGTATAGGAGCATTCATGAAGCCTTCCCATACACTTCCTTCCTGCAATTCTCCGTCACCAAGAAGTACAAAAACATGTGCGGGATTCTTATTAAGTTTAAGAGCCATAGCAATTCCGCAGGCTATGGAAAGACCTTGGCCGAGCGAACCTGTCGCGACTTCAACTCCGGGGCAGAACGGTGCTGGATGCCCCTGTAATAAACTGCCGAATAATCTAAATGTCATTAAATCTTTTTTCGGAAAATAACCGAGTTGTGAAAGTACTGAATAGTAAATTGCAGATGCATGACCTTTGGAAAGAACAAATCTGTCACGTTGTTCATAATTTTTATCATCTTTCCATTTTGGAGCGGTTAACATGCATTTATGAAACAGGACAGTCATTATTTCAGTAGAAGAAAGTGCGCCGCCAATATGTCCGGATTGTGCATTATTAACCATCTTAACGATGTTTTGACGATTTTCTTTACAAAGTTCTTCAATTTTTTTAATTTCAGTATTATTAAGCATCGATTAAACTCCCGTAACTCTTTCTTTTAATACTTTAAGAACGAACAGCGGTAAGGTTGGAAAAATTCTTTTAAATCTCTGTGGTTCTTTCATTGTTCTATATAACCATTCAAGGCCGATTTTTTGGTAAATTTCAGGAGCACGTTTTACAGCACCCGACCAAACATCAAAACTTCCTCCAAGACCGATAAATACGGTTTCAGGAAGTGTTTTTTTAGCTTTTGATATAAATATTTCCTGTTTCGGCGAACCCAGTGCAACCAATGCAAGCTTAGGGTTTGCGGTTTTTAGTTCGTTTAATATTTTATTATCGTCCTTAAAATAACCATCCTGTATATACACTGCGTTTAAATTAGGGACTTCTTTTTTTAAATTGCCGACAGCTTTATGTATAACTTCGGGTTTAGCACCGATAAAAGCGGTTGGATAACCGGCAAATTTATCAATTAATTTCCTTCCGAATTCAATACCGGCAATGCGTCTGACATTATTGCCCAATATTTTAAGGCCTATTTCAACTCCTATTCCGTCGGGGATAACCAATTCTGCGGCATTAATAATTTCTGCAAATTCAGGGGTTTTAGAAGCTGTTTGAATCATTTCCGGATTTATAGTGACAACCTGACCTTTATCAATGAAATTTAAAGCTTCATCAAAAGTGAAGGAGTCAACATTAAAGCCCTGTATTTTTACTGTGTGTCGTTCCATAAGTAAATTATAAATCATTTTAGATATAAGCGCAAGAATTTTAATCTTGAAAAATCTTAAAAAATCGTATATACTGAATAAAAAGGAGGAAGAAATGCAAAAGATAGACATAGCGTGGGTTGCGGGGGGGGGGGCAGCGTAGAACCCTTACAGGAAAAGGCTTTACATTAGCAGAGGTTCTAATTACCTTAGGAGTAATCGGAATCGTTGCGGCACTGACACTGCCTGTATTAAATCAGGCGGTAAATAAGAAAGTAAGAGCAGAACAGATACGAAC